>Ga0209427_10000523_pt1 | contig 40930 bp, 32 predicted proteins | sample DeeMarSWOR136_30_FD_187465 | JGI IMG/M metagenome (GOLD analysis project Ga0209427, IMG submission 187465) | Marine sediment microbial communities from White Oak River estuary, North Carolina - WOR-1-36_30 (SPAdes) (version 2) | ecosystem: Environmental > Aquatic > Marine > Intertidal zone >...
TTTGGCAGAACATTCAGTTACTCTTCTTATCGGCAGGAGTCGGTGATTTTATCTCATATACTCCCTTCAAGTGTTACCCTGATTTGAACCAGGCCCAATATCTTGATGGATAGCTGCCTTATCATTCCGCGTATAAGCCCCCATTTGAAGGTTCTCAAGAACCGTCATGGTAGCAAAAACGCGCCTGCCTTCCGGCACCAGCGATATCCCTCTGGCAACCAGCTCATCGGTTCTTAAGCCTTTGATGCTCTTGCCCTCGAACATGATCTCGCCACTATCAATACTCCCGTCTGCTGCTTCAAGCGCGCCGCTGACGGCCCTAAGAGCTGTTGACTTCCCGGCGCCGTTGGGGCCTATCATTGCCACAATCTCTTCTTCGTTCACCTTGAAGGAGATATTCTTAAGGGCCGTAACAGCCCCGTATCGAACTGTCAAATTCTTCACTTCAAGTAGCAATTCTTCTTCTCCTACCGAGGTATGCATCGATCACAGCTTCATCGTTTTGTATTTGCTCAGGTGTTCCGTCGATGATTATCTTCCTGTAACCGGCGGCCGCCCATCTGTTGCAGTTCCCTCCACACGCCAACGGGAGGATTCTCTCTAAACGATGACAGGACGGATGAGTGAATCTTCTGTTAGATCACGGTCTTCCGAGTATTTTGACCACGTCTTGAGACGCCTGAGGAAATCTGAGATCGACCCTGCCAAAAGAGGTTCTTTCTTAAAAACTTCCCCCAATTCCTTGACGTTGATCATAATGACATCGTACTCGTCCTCTACGAAATGATGGACAGCACGATTCGGATCATCAGACATAGCCTGTTCGAACCAGTTTGAGACAAACGGCATCCCTACCTCCCCCGCGCAGGCCTCCAGCCTGTCTAAATGAGACACAGTTCGATCCGCCAAAGGCGCGCGGAATAACGGAGTTTTCAAACATAGTCGTATATCAAACCCCCATTCAGATAAACGGATCCTCTGCAGGTTGTACGTAGCGTCCATCCACAGAAAGAACACACCGGAGTTCCGATTGACTTCATCATCGTAATTGAGCGTAACGGTCAGACGTTCAGAGGACTCCCACATCATTTTGTGGTCATCTTGCATGCTGAAATTGAACCTTCGGACGTTGCCGACTTTGGAGGGAATAGGGTCTTCTCCTCCCAGCACCCGGCTTATGATCAGGGCAGGTGCTGCCCCAAAGCCCAGATGCGCGCGCCGCCAGCACTGAAGGCTATCGCACATGATCAGCAAACCGGCTACAGGATCATCCTTTACATCAATCACCGGGATACGCGAATTATGGAATGCTATCGCCCGAATGGCTCCTGAGTACCGCTGCGCATCATCATAACTCATTTTCTTTACCAGAGTCGACAAATGCGCCGCTGCGATAAGGCCGTGATCACCGCCGAGCGAGCGAGCATTCTCAAATTGTTCATTATATAGCTTGTCACGCAAGGACAGTTTGTGAATCTGACTTTTCACATTTGATGCAAAGTCTGTTAGCTCCGCTTGCTCTTCAAAGAAAGACAACATGTCCAAGGCGTTATCTATGACCTCGATGGCGTAGCCTATGTCATGGGTTAAAGCAGCTACCCACCACTGCCGATAAAGCGAGTCCTCGTCGCGAGGCGCGTGGTCTCCTTGGCATCTAGAGATAATCTGCCGAGCCATCGTCCAGTCTTCACTCATAAAGCTCCGCAACAAGGCATCGCCCATCAAACACACCTCGATCGCGTGGAAGAAATGATCCCGGTAAAAGGGCTTGAGTGTATGAAGGGCGGGCTCACCCCGGAGCGCCTGCCGCAGGTGCGACTCAATATCCAGACGACGAGGGATCTTCAGTATTATATAGCAGTACTCTGCCAAAGCAACAACTAGAGCTTCGATCATCTGCGCAGTCCAGGCTGATTCACTGATTACCATAATTGCTAGGTCTGCTAGGCGCGCCGGGCACCGAAAGTGTACAGGTCTGCGCCGATCCGAGATCCAGTATTCCTTCTTACTCACGACGAGGGTCTCAATGGCAATTACCAAAAAGTGTCTCAGAAAAGTACGCTCGTCCGCATTGCCTAGATCAATTCCCTTACGGAGATGCTCAACACACTTTCCCAAGGTATCCAAGGCACTGTCTCGCAACCCTTTCCATTCATCACTTCCCCATCTGTTCCTTTCCTTGTCTACCCAGAAGCAGCTACGCCAATACGACAGTCCCCTAAGTAGCTCAAGTCGTTCGCCGGTGTCCTCCCCTGCGTCTACCCCGCGGCAACCCTCGTCAGCCGTATAACTTGCGCACCTGCAGTGGCCGGTGGGGCGGCATAGCGTGTACAGTGCGTCGATTCTTCTCACGACCAGCTCTGCTGGAACTGCTCCTGATTGTGAGAACTGCCGAAGAATCAACAGAAAGTCTCTGGGATGAACCGGGTAAACCAGGGTATCACCGACCAGGTTCAAGGCACGGGACTCTAGCTCCTGCCTCGCGGCGGGAACTATATCGCCTGCAGTCTCAGTTCTATTCCGAAGCTGATTCAGAACCGCGCGTGCCTCCTCTCGTTTCTCCCGGACCCATCGGAACCAGTCCCCTGCCAGAGTTGCCAGTTCCGCAGCATAGTCCTCTGTACGCCGACACGCAGGCAACGGAGGAAGCACGTTGGGATCGACAAAAAGTAGATAGGATTCCGTTTCCCTGTCTTCACACAGCCAAGGCTTTGCCGGCCATGCCCTGCAGAGCAGGTAGTCAACCTTCTCATCGGCAGCTAACTGTGCCTCCCCGTGGTAGAATGGTCTAGTTCCTTCTTCCGTCAGTACACTTCTAAGATGCTCGTATACTTCATGGCGACGGTTCACTCTTGCATCGTCATGCTCCCGAATCACCCACTTGTGAGCAGCATCCAACAGTATAGTCCGCCGGTCAAAGGTTACGAGCTCAACAGACTCTGAGCACGTCAGATACCCTAACCGTTCCAGAAATGAGTAGAGGCACTTAAACGTCCCTCTCAATAAAGTAAGTTCGCGGAACTCACCTGACTTTTGCAGGAAAGCCTGCGACATCCTCGTCTTCCGATCCGGATTCATTGCTTGCCTCTTGTATAGTTATTCTCAAGAATTGATCTAATCTTCTCCATAGGGGCGGTTTTATGAAGCCAGGCGATAAGGCCGTCACCCAGCATTTCGGTTATGGGTTTACGGAGGCTTACCTGATCGCACTCCGAGAATATTACTATCTTCCATGCACGCACGAACTCCTTATTCTCTTCCAGAAACTTGCGTCCACCATCCATGCTGACCAATGGGCGAATACTCTTATCAACCGTATGCAGCTTTTCCTTAATCTGTTCCAAATTCGTTACGTTGATATCTTCAAGTGCGTCTTGCGAGAGGTACTTTTCCAGAAGTCCTTCTCGCACTCTGAGGTGCTTGTCCAACTTCCTGAGGTCTGCGTTGGTCAGGGCTAGCGCGAGGTCAACGAAAACGAGTATCGTCGTGGGATTATTGCAGTCCTGTGTAGCAATTTTTGTGGTGACTGACATTCCGGACTCAACACACCTTGCGTGTTCCACTTTCCATCCGATCCGCTTGGCCAACTCGGCCACCTGGCCAGCGGTTGTATCGTCATCTAATAGTAAAAGCAGAACATTCCTCGGCATGTGTAAGCTCCTTTAACTCGGGTGTCTACTCAATCAGTTTTGGTAACAACCCTGCGATATTTGCCAGGTGCCTTGGGTCCATGCCACACATTCCTGATTGGCTGTCAATGCGAAGCCGAGTATCACAACTGTGCATAATACTCCTCGATACGTCACATCTTGACCATCCCATCCTCCCAGAGCATCGAAGGGTGTCACTCTCCACCAGATTCACGACTAAGTGCTATCAAGGGCTTATCTGCTTCAGCAGAATCAACAGCGAGAATTTGATGCCGCAATAGAGTTGACCAACTATGCTCAGTCATCACTTCGCCAAGAGTCGTCGCACTCTCTTTTAAACCTTGCAGTCTACCGCGATAGGCAACTGCACATCTCTTGTAGATGCTTGGAAGATTAAGTTGGTTGAAAGCATTAACGAAATCATCCCTTTTCATACCATGCCGCGGTGAATCATTTCGCCAAGTTCCGACAAGGATCTCGTCGTCACGGATTTGCTGCAAAAAATGAAAAGTCGTGATCACTCGGTCTCTGAATTCTCCGATCGCATACGGCACAGTGTGTGACATTCTCATTCTTGCGAAGTCTTCTCTTACAGGTGTAACCAACGCCATATTGTCCACATATGCTGGCTCTCGAACTAGTCTTAGATGGGCTTCAACAACGTCACTCTCTACATAAATTCGATAGTCACCTGATTTAGGAAGAACTTCACGTTTGAACAAACCTTTCTCGAGGAAAGTGTCTAAACATTTGTCAATCTCGTCTCGTTGATAGCCGATTTGCGTAAATGTGTCGAGCACTTGGCTTCTTGACAAGATATCACTCTTGGACAAGAAGTGAGCGACATGCACCCCCACCAGCAACCCATAGGCCGATGGTTCTATGGCCGGTGCATGGAAGAGATTGACAACATCATTGTCTTCGTCTTCTTCGTTGAAATAGTCTCGGTCGCCCACAAGCCAGCCGCTAAGAAACACGTAGTGAGAGAGCCCTTTTTTCTCATGACCGTCCTCCTGTTCGGCAGCGCGTTGAAGAGGGGTACTGATCAGAACACGCATCAAGACTCGGAGCAAGCGCCTGAGCGAACTGTTACAGAACTTCGTTAGAATTTCCACAGTAAGCGGGCGTGCCGAGGCAATTTGGCCGGATCCAGGAGGAAACTGGACGTTCAGAATTCTTCTCAAGTACTCCACTACAAGAAAATTGGAAATTGGCTGGAAAACTATGGTTTTGTGCTCTCTTACGAAGCGGTTTCTTTCTATCTGTTTGCCCGATCCGGTTATCTGGAATTCAAGGTCGATCTGTCTTCTTCGGACGAAATCCGCATAGTCAACGTCACCCAGTTCAATCGTCTCTCTCCCTGCTATGGGTCCCACAAAACGACGTATTTGGCGCAGAGTCTCAGGTCGAAGTGGAACGATGACCCTCCACTGACACGTATCATGCTTAAGCCATCCAAAAATTTCCTCAAGGAGCTTTTTTTGGATATCTACGTCCAGCTGGTCGATATTGTCGAAGATTTGGGTTATATAGTGGCGTCTACAACCTTTCTTGTCCATCTGGGTGCTTAAATACCATAGCGCCTCTCTAACAAATTCTCTGTTATGATCAAGATGACTGTCAACCCATCGAGTACGATAATCGACTTTGCCTGAGCAAGCCTTCTCAGCTTTGCGGCGTGCCGGTTCATCCCAACGAGCAAGCCGGCGCCACATTGCATAGTCTTGATCCACAGATATTTTCGGAAAATATTCATATATCGTTCGTCGAAACTGCGCGTAAATGCGGTCTCTAGCCTCTTCAAAAGATGCAGGTGGGTGCAGATCAACGTATAGAATGATGTGCTTTTTGATATCCGATTGTCGCCAATTGTGCAAGCATACGTCCTCTTCTGACGAGCCTTTAAGAAACTGACGATAATGTCGCAGATAGCAATCAAAATAAAAACGCAAGAATGTTGACTTACCCACTCCTTCCTTACCTTTTACTATGATAAGAGGATAGTGTCCATTATCAGGTGCGGGCCAGTAACAATTATGGAAACACTGTTCGTAACTGAATTCTCCGGGAGGTTTAGCTGCTCCCATCTTCCAGTGTCTGTTAGTAACATAAAGAGCAGTATCATCTACCGTGAGCGTCTCACCAAAACGTCCGCGCAGAGTCTCAGGACGGAGAGATTCACGAATTTGCGGAAGAAAAACGTCCGCAATATCGCTAAAACGGTCCGTTGCCTGACGGGAAGGACCAAACGTACGCAACTCATTGACCGATATTCTGCCCATCTTGACGCACCATCCTTTCAACTAATGGGACCAATTCTTCGGTCCAATAGCGGTAGCTTTGATAGACCCAGTCCAGAGCCCTTTGGGTTTCATGTTCGATAATAAACCACTCGATGGGGCACATGCTAACAAAAGCCGCGATAGTCTTGGGCCACGGTATTATTCCCCTCCCGAGAGGCGCATACGCTCCGTCATTGTCAATGTCATCCAAATGAACAAGTTTGCATCTTCGTCCACACTTGTCTAAAACTGGCTCGAGCTCACATTTGGCCCTCCAGATAAAGAACGTGTCAAGTTGAAACAACAAGTCTTCTTCGGAAGTTCGTTCCAAGAGAACATCCAGACCCGATTTCGGGCCATTCTCTTTGTTAAGAGGCACCAGATCGAAATCAAAACAGTGATAACAAAACGTTATGTCATCTTTTCTTAGGATCGATCCTACTCGCGAACATAAGTCAGCATATTCAGCATATGATTGCTCATTACGTGTTCTGAAGGTATCCCAACTTACGGTCACAAACCTCACATCGAAGATCTCACATCGACGTCCAATTTCCTTGAGTAGGAGATTCAAATGGGCGGAGTCTAAAGAGGCCTCATGCAGACCCATCACCTGAAATCCGTGTCTTTTACACAAGTCTTGAAATGCCTCGGGTGCCCTTCCACCTGTTCCACCCAGCTCTAAGTACTCTATACCATACGAATTGATTCTCCGAAGGAGTCTTTCAGCGTACGCTCCAAGCTTGAGTTCTCGTCGAATCGTCCAACTCTGCAAAGCAATGTTTGGTTCCTTCATTCTATTTCCTCTGAGTAAACCGATCAGACTTTAGGGCAGATTGTTGCACAAGGCTTGTGTTTCGGTCGGGCCAAGTGAGCCCGATTTTTTTAAGCCGCACATATCAATCTATCATACCCACCTCTGCCACAAGCACCAACACAGAGAACACTACCCGGCCAAAGCCATGCCGTTTGCAGGCCCTAACCTGCAGTTAGCTCAGAAACAGCGGAAAGGTGCAACTTCGGTAGAACCGTCAACCGCTCGTTATTCCGCTTCCTGTAGACCACCAAAGATTATAGCCATATTCCGCCCAGATTCAACAATAATTTCGGCTTCTTTCACACATTTTTTCTGCAACAAAAACAGGGATATCATCTATCCCAAGGACGTCATCCCAAGAATCCTAAAACCATGAATGTTACCATCCCGCGTGAAAACCTGTCTATCGTGGTTTCTACGGGATTTTGGGTATTTTTTCATTTTTTTGGATTTTTCTCAGACTGGGCATTTGTGACCTCAGAATGCGGAAATTAGATCGAAAACGGGGTTTTCCGGCCTTTTTTCATTAAGTTAGCAAGAGTGTCGGCGGAATCTGTACGATTTGAGCGCCGAGTTTCTCTGTCAAAACCCTTGAAAAATACGCTCCGCTCCCCCCTGGCCAAAATGGCACCAAGCGAGGCACATTCCGCCCACGGCCTGAGCGGTATGGAACCACAGAACTACAAGAGACGCCCCTTGCACGCAGAGATGCCCATTCGCAGGCTCCTCTCAAGAGCTTGCAGCTTGCGTGCCTTCTTCGTAGGTCTGCCCCTGTAGGTCCACCGTTTGATCTCACCATGTAGCCTCTCTATCTGGCATTCAACCTTAAGTGGAAATCCGAGGCCTCCCAATCGGCCCAGGCGTGATTCGTTCCTGCTTTCATAAGACAGGTTATAGCAGTGCCTACAGCCAAAATAGCTTCCACCAGGCGCTTTATACAGCTTTGCGACCCTTCGGCCACAATAAACACCATCTCTGGTAAGTGGACAAATAAACCAGTACCTCACTCCGCCAAAATTGCAAGGCGTGGTTGTCAGTGTGACCTTGTAGTCATACTCAGTTCTTTCCCCCGAATTGCGGTCGGTGGTAGTGTACCAAAATCTAACGTGGTGGTCGCCGCCCAAAGTTGAAACGGCAACACCTATGCTGGCAGTCTGCTCACCATAACAGTTCTTCCAGAAGATTGTGCCCCACATGCAGCAAGGCTCAGAGAAAAAGCCACGCTTTTTCAGAAACGATATGCTCACGCTTCTGCAATCCTCAACCGTATCCTTCTTATCCCAGTAATACCTGCCCATAATTTCTTTCACTTTCTTTGCCGAAATCATTAAGGATTCCGTACGCGTTCCGACCACATAATGAACACATTGAAACTACGAAACGAACCCATTTCCTGCTACTCAGCCCGCATTTACATCTACATCAACTTCTACCGGAGCGGGTACATTATCTCCCGAGCGCAGTCTTTGCAGCCTTTCCAGTTGATTCAATGCCTTGTAGAACTGCCTCTCGATAGCCCCCTCATATCTCAAGAGCCGATCCAGCTCCTGCTTTGAAGGGATATTACCCAGCTTCTTGACAACCTGAAGCTTCAGTTTGTTGCTTGCCCTTTCCTTTTCGAGATCGACGATTGCCTCAGCATGTTGTTTCAGCTTCTCATCGCATATCTCTATCAGGGTTTGCCAAATACGGTCGTCGCTCCAACCTGCCTTGTTGTTCAGAAACTCTCTGAGTTGCTTAGTCCACTGTATATCATCGTCAAGCTCATGTTCTGGCACAATTTCGCTGACCTTGTAGTACAACATTTCCCAATTTCCCTCCCAGCGATAGATGTCTTCCAATGGCTTACCCGCCTTCCCCATTCGTGTCAAATCCTGCTTATCCTTCTTCCATAGCTCCAACCGCTCTCTCTCCTCAGCCATTTTGGCCTGTATCTGTTCATCCGTTTCATGCTTCCTGTAGAACACTCGACTTCGACCCTCGTGGAAATCATCGGTGGCGGTATCCAGTTCGCGCCGGATAAGGCCCGATTCGTACCGATACGCCCGCCGCAAGCGCCAGTACGCGACAGCGACCTTCTCTACGAGCATCTCTTCGAGAGTTCCCTCGGGCTTTAGTTGCACCTTCAAATCATCTAAAAGGGCGCCGAACTCGTTTGGGTTCTCAGCGCCTTCCCCGGCGGTGATGACAGCTTCTTGTGCAAGTAAGCCGTGCCTAAGGGCATTGTACTTGACAATTGCCTTGCCTTCTGCGGTTTTGACACCGCCCTTTTGGGCGTTCTTCTTATTGGCTTCTAACTGCTTTTCTGATACGGTCATAGTCGTTCTCCTCGAATATGAGTTTGTACTAACGTTTTGATCGCGGCTTTGATATGCTCTGGCAGCCCCGGCCAAGCCTGTACGACCTTTGCCAAATCAGGGTCTGGACTGCTATTTTGGGATTCAGGTGCGCCGGATTCTGCGCGCGGGGTCTGCGAAATCGGCGTTCTTGGGGACACTGACGCGGGGTGTTCGAATCCAACCCGGCCCATTACTTCTCAGCTTGAAGCACTTCGGCGTGGTGCGCCCGTTGGAAGGCGTTCGGCTTTGTGGGGCACATCCAGGGCGATGCGCAAGATGGAGGCAATAAATTCTTTGACTGCACGAATTAACACCTGCAATAATGCGTATGTTATGTGTAGATGTAGCGTAAAAAGGCGTATCGTATTTTCTGATTGATGCAAGGGAGTACGTGGGTGAAGCGGCAAGTTGACTTGAGCAAGGCGAAATGGCTGGTTGAGCCGGGTTGTGTCGTGCTGGTGACATCCGGGAGCATGGATAATGCGAATGTGATGACCTTTAGCTGGCAGACTCCGGTCAATAGCGTTGATCCGTGCCTTATACTTTTGGCCATAAATCACGCCCGGTATTCTTACGATCTTATCAAGCAGAATCGCGAGCTCGTCATCAACGTTCCCGGTGAAGAGTTGCTGGAACAGACTAACTTGGCAGGGCAGGTAACGGGCAGAAATATCGACAAGTTCAAAGAAACCGGCCTGACACCGGTACCCGCCACTATGGTTGAACCTCCACTGATAAAGGAATGTGCAGGACACCTTGAATGTCGAATAGCAGAAATATTCGAGATGCAAACACACGATCTGTTGATTTGCGAGGTTCTGCGAGCAATGGCTGATACTGATTTATTTGACGGCAGGTGGATATCGGAGAAGTTTCATACATTACACTACCTTTGTGGGAACACGTACGGGGTTATGGACCGCACAATCGAGGCTCAAGGCAAAAAGCAAAGTTGAAATCGTTGGAGACCAACAAACCTTAGCCGCGTATTGAGAGAACTTGCAGCTATCGGCAACGTGCTGTAGAACAAGCACAGTCAGCTTAATACGATAAAGCGCGAAGCCGACTCGGCCAAATGAAACAGCCACAAGGTGGACAGAAAGCAAAAACCTCTCTATAATACTGTTCGTTTTTGGGACACCTGATTTAAGCAGACAAAAATAGAGGCACACAATGTCAGAGAATCTAAACCGCCGGGGCTTCTTGAGAAAGTCGGCTATTACACCTGTAGTTGGCGCCTTAGGCTTTAGTTTTGAGGAGAAAGCCCTCTTAGCGAGGACGGCACAAAATCCTGCTGCCGAGACACCGCGTGGTGCTGTCCAAGGTTTACCGACGGGTAAGATTGGCACGGTTAAAATTACCAGATTGATCGTCGGTGGCAATCTAACGAGTGGGCATGCTCACAGCCGAGACCTGATTTATGTATCTTCGCTGCTGAGAAATTATTTTACAGATGAGAAAGTCTTTGAGACCTGGGAGATATGTGAAGAGACCGGCATAAACACCGCTATATTAAGGCTCGATGATCACGTCATTAGACTCACCAATAAATACTGGAACGAAAGGGGCGGAAAGCTCCAGTGGATCGCACAAGTCAAGCCGGAAGAACATGATCTCCAACACTTTAAGACCGACATAAAAAGGGCCATAGATAATGGGGCCATTGGGGCTTATATTCAGGGTGGTGTCGGAGACAGTCTTGTCGAAAAGGGTCGGCTCGACGTGGTCCAAGAAGTGCTTGAATTTATCAAAGACAATGGCGTAATCGCAGGGGTCGGCAGTCATGAAGTAGGCGTTCCCATTGCTTGCGAAGAGGCAGGCTTGCAGCCGGATTTCTACATGAAGACTTTACACAGTCACGACTATTGGTCAGCTAAAAGGCTGCCCGAGAACGACAACATCTGGTCCAAAACTCCCGAAAAAACTATCGAATTCATGCAAAAAGTTGGTAAGCCGTGGATTGCCTTCAAGGTCTTAGCTGCGGGGGCTATTCATCCTAAAGACGGTTTCAAATTTGCTTTTGAAAACGGCGCAGACTTTATTTGCGTGGGGATGTTCGACTTTCAGGTCAGAGAGGACGTAATTATTGCAAAGGAGACTCTGTCAGGCAAGATGAGCAGACAGCGTCCCTGGAGAGGCTGAACGCGAGCCACTGTTCCAAAGAATCTCACGGGTGCTTTACGATAATCAGCGCCCAGCCTCTGTGCTGCCTGTTGGCAAGGCTCAAGAGTCAACTCGGCCGTTACGTCCTGCAATCAGACTCTCACCCAAGAAGACCCATGCCAAGATTCGGCGACCACTGCCGCGTCTATTTCTCAATGCAAGCTATGTCAGAAGCTCCAGCCGACGCCCAGAATATACTTCACATCAGTCTTCTTGGCACCTTCAGCAGGTGTAGCATCATAATCCAGAATAGCCTTGAAATTCGTGAACATCCGGTCTGTGAAATGAGCGCGAATTTCGGCTGAAGATGTGAGGTAATAATCTGAGAACTGCTCCATGCTCGGATAGTAAGTAAGATCGTGGATGAACTTGACGGACTCGATCAACTTTTTGTCGAAGTGGTAGCCAAGCTGGGCCGACAACTCGGTGTTGCTATCGGTTTGGTTGTCAAATTTCTCATAAAGGGAGGCGATACCAAGCTCCGTCGAAAAATTCATATCTTCAGATTCTATCCACTGGTAGCCGGCACCACCACCGACTACTACCCGGCGATCAAGCTGGGCAATACTATCTTTTTCGTAACGACCATCGAGATACCCATAGAGCTTCTTCGTAAAGAAGTAGTCGTACTTCGCTCTTGTTCGCCACCAATCCGCGGTAGTCCTCTTCTCTCCCGTATCTGGATCTTGTTGTCGTCCTCTACCGTAATCTGCGCTGAGCTGGGTCCGGTCCTTTTCGGTCCGTCTCTTGAGGTTGATGCTCGCGTTTGCAGTTTGCGTCTTCGTATTGCCGTGCGTAGAAGTAAGCCCGGCCGTAATGTCGCCTGTCCATTTCGGCTTGGGCTTCTCAGGTGGGTTTATCGAAGATATGGCACCGAGGTCGAACTGCTGAGCTTGTAATGTCCCGTCACCCTCAATGGCAAATCGGTTAGGCTCTGCGGTCGACACCTTCTGGTTAAGAACGGTACCATCTTTAAGATGGACCTTGATGGGAGAATCGCTGCTGAAGGTCCGTATGTCCGATATAGCAACCGTCACTTTGCCCACGAGGTCTGATTGGAAGACCAATTTGCCGTCAATGAGCTGTTGAATCTTGCCGGTGAGGCGGTCGCCATTGTTAAAGAACAGCTCATCTGCACAGGTTGATGCCGAAAATGCAACAACACATAACAAAATGGTTACGACACGATGGCGCATAGCAATCTCCTTTCAAATCAAACACTTCGCAACTTCAAATTCCAGACATAACTGCCTTACATATGTGGCCGAATGAATTCATAACAGCCGACTTAGACGTCTTCCCTTGTTATTTTTGCCCCAATGGGATTTAGTCTTTTTTCTATTCTTTCGTAGCCGCGGTCAATGTGGTAGACCCTGCTGACGATTGTGCTTCCTTCCGCGGCCAATCCAGCCAGCACCAAAGCTGCGGAAGCCCGTAGGTCCGAAGCCATCACCGGAGCGGCTATTAGTCTGTTCACGCCAGCCACGATAACAGCCGGTCCTTCCTTCCGCAGATTCGCTGCCATTCTGTTCAGCTCAGCAACGTGCATAAATCTGTCGGGAAAAACTTTTTCGATGATGACACTATTGCCCTCAGCAAGCGACAGAAGGGCCATAAACTGAGCCTGCAGATCCGTGGGAAAACCTGGATACGGCTGCGTCGTGACGTCAGCAGGCTTAATGGGACCGCTGCGAGCAACGACACAGCCATCCGCATCCGGCTCAACCGTTACCCCGATATTTCTTAGCTTGTCAACAACAGCCATCATATCCTCGAGCCGACAATTCCGTATCCTGAGCTCTCCTGCTGTTATAGCAGCGGCAACCATAAGCGTTCCAGCCTCAATTCTATCTGGAATTACTTCGAATTCAACCGGTTTCAGTTGCTTGACCCCCTCAATAATTAAGTGAGGCGAGCCAATACCACTTATCTTTGCTCCCATTTTATTGAGATAGTATGCCAGATGGGCTATTTCCGGCTCACAAGCAGCCGATTCTATGGTTGTTCGACCCTTCGCCAGCGTTGCGGCCATCAGCACATTTGCGGTTCCCAGAACGGTCGAGCCGAAAGGCCCTCCAAGGAAAATGTCTTTGCCTGTCAGACCATCTGCTGCTTCTGCGATAACATAGCCGTTCTTAAGATGGATCCGAGCACCAAGCTCCCGCAGTCCCCTGAGGTGAATGTTTATGGGTCTGTCACCAATTGCACATCCGCCCGGCATTGAGACTTCCGCACGCCCGCAACGAGCGAGCAGCGGACCAAGTATGCAGACGCTGGCCCGCATTTTACGGACAATTTCGTACTCACCCACCGGATTGTCAATGACCGTCGAGTCTATAGACAGGTCTTCTGTCGCCTCTCTCGTCACCTGGCAGCCCAATTGCCTGAGCAGTTGGCCAAAAACCGAGATATCGGAAAGGTCCGGCACTCCTGTAAGGCAAGATTTACCGCCAGCCAAAAGTGTAGCAGCCATGATCGGCAAAGATGCGTTTTTTGAGCCATTGACTGTGACACTGCCGGAAAGCCGAACCGGTCCTTCGATTCGAAATATATCCATAACCTATTTTCCTTGAAAACAGGCCCTAATTTTGCGATACTCTGCACAGGCAGAGTCGCTGTGCGAGGTTCCCGCCAAGCGGGGCCTCCGGTCAATGTACTGCAAGACGGCCTCGGTTTCAACCCCTGCTTTGAGGCTCCTCAAGGCAGAGTTTAAGAATGGTATCATTGCCCCGAGACAACGAAGCGAAAGAAACATGGCAATTGATGTTCCAGACATTATAGAGAAATTAGCCAATTTCATAACTCTAACGGACATTATCTGCCTTACAGGGCTAATGTTGTTAGGCAGCTGGCTGCTCAGAACATCTTTGGGTAGAAGGGCCTTAGCCGACTCAATGCCCCGCCGAAACAATATGCCTATTTATCTACCTTTTATCCCGCTGTTTATTTGGTTTGGCGCTGTCGCGGTCACAATATCGATCACACGAAACGTCGTAGGTGATTTAGTGGGTTGGCGAAGCGCCTTGCTCGAAAACTCTATCATGTTTGTTTTAGCAGCCGTGACAGTGGTGGTGATTGTTCTCTTAGCCAGAACCAGCTTTGCACGCGGACTGAAGGGATTCGGCCTAAATGCAAGAACAATTCTCAAAGATTCTATCGCTGCTTTTGTGAACCTGCTCTCAGTTTGGCCACTCCTGCTGCTAATGGTCCTGATAACTACATTCTTCGGGAAACTTATCTGGGGGCATCAGTATCAGATCCAGCAGCATGAGGAGCTCGAACTAATAACTACTCATCCACAGTTGCCACTTCGAATCATGATTTTCATCGTTGCCGTGTTGATGGCACCTGTGCTCGAAGAGATGATATTTCGAGGGCTGTTTCAGACAATGATACGTTCTTTTTTGGCTAAGCCCTGGTTGTCAATCCTGATTAGCTCCACCATTTTCGCAACGATACATAGTCAGCCGGCACACTGGCCGGTACTATTCGTGTTGGCAATATGTTTGGGTTATGCGTACGAAAAGAGCGGCTCTCTGCTACGACCTATATTCATACATGCACTATTTAATGCAATCGCGATAATCGCCGTCTTCTACCAGTAACGTGCCGTTTGCACGACGTGCTACCGCCTTGCCTTGATTTGCGGCGCCGCTTCAGCTCTTTTGACAAGCTGGATAAAGTTTCTTGGGTAAATGATCTTCGCTCCGTTCTTGTTTGTGTAGGCCGATTTGAAAAGCAGCTGCCGCATCTGTTCCGGCCGAAGGTCGGGATTAACTTGCCAGCCGAGAGCGAGCACGCCGGCACAATATGGAATCGCCCAGCTCAATCCGCCTTGGCCACAGTATTGATAGCTGTAATCGCTCTTATTGTACTGCTCGGCAGTTGTCCGTGGAGCAGTCGGTACGAGGAGGCGTCGCGAGGGCTTGAAGTCACGTCTGGAACGATCGCCCGGATCGCCCGGAGTGCACATGATCACACTCTCAGGTGTCCTGGCATTGTAGTAGCATCTGCCGATGAAGCCACGATGACTGGTGCAGTCCAGGACAAGGATGCCTGCTGCCTCGGCGCGGTCACAGGCTTGATCCCACATGTGCTGGTTTTTGTCGCGAGGTGCACCTGGGCCTGAGGGTGCAGCCGAAACCGACACGACACGAATCTTTTGGGAGGCGGGCAAATTCCTGTTTTGTTCAATTATCCAAGTGAGGGCTCTGGCCTCGTACGCAGTGTCTCTCTTCCAGGATGGAGCTGCCGCATAGTAGAGGCGCGCGCCGGGAGCCGTTCCACAATTAGTGCCCACCAGTAAGCTCGCAACTGCAGGGCCGTGCATACTGCTTTGCGCGCCGCTGCCTGTATCGTGATTGGCCACGATTTTTCCAGCGAACTCCGGGTGGTCTAAGTACAGGGGCTGATCGATAATAGCCACGTTGACGCCTTTGCCGGTTATACCCTGCCGGTGGAGCTTGCGGATGCCGAGACCTGGATTCATCGCGTCTTTGAGGAGTTTCTCAGGGTTGCTGCCAGGCGGCATTTTGGCCGGCTCCGGCCAGACCGTCTTTTGATTAAATCTCAGTGTGGCGATAAGCCCCTTTCTGCCCGAAAGGTCAAGCTTGCGCATATCTTTCCAACGGACATCGTCGAATTGGTTAACAGACATTATGGGCCGAATGGTCTGAAATGAGTCGCCTTCACCGCCAACGGGGGGACTGCCGATTAAATACAGCGCGCTTACTTTGTAGTCGCGAAAGAAAAGGCGTGCTCCCTGATCACGCCGGCTGTAGTAACAGTATCCCTTCCTACCATCTATGTCCTTGTATAGCACGCCGTCTTTGGCCACCCCCGTCAGTGATTGCTGTTGGACGATCTCCGTAGGCTCACCCATTACATCGATAACCTCATCAAGCGAGGAGCCCACCTTTAGCTTGTCCCGATAAACATATCCTGTCCCCGGGCCTTCAAAGCGCAGCTCATCGATTCTACCGCGGGTCATGACAATGCCAAAACCGTTTGGGTAAACTGCTACATAGGTGGAAGGCAGATTATCCTTAGTAAAGGTCTTTCTTGCCCAGACATACTTTGTGGGCTCGCCAAAAATCTGGAGGACCTCATCAAAGCCTGCTGTTTCCATATTCAGTTGTGCAACCTTGGCATTGATATCCGAGATGGCCTTTGTTTCGGCGAAGGATAGCGCAACTATACTGACATAGACGGCAAGTGAAATCTTATTCATCTCGTCCCCCTGAATCTTACTAAGTTGGGTCCCATATTGCTATTTGTGCCAACGGAGCCCCAAACCAGTCCCGCTGACCTCCAAAGATCGTCCACATCAGCGTATATTATATTGCAAGTGCGGTGGGAATCAACAATTTGTTTTTTTGCTGTCGATCGTTTACAGGCCGGCCTGGAGATTGTCTACAGCTTCAGATGTCTGCAGATACCGATTGTAAATCGCAGGGACCTCAATTCACGGTTTAACGACGGTGCGAGTCCGACTTCATCGCCGCCAATGTGTGGGGTCTACCTTCTGTATCGCATCGCATGACAAGAGCGCAAAAAGTCTACAGATGAAAGGCATTTGCTACGGGCGGTTCCATTGCTCAATCAGCTGTTGAATTTTTTCTCGCTTCCAATTTCCCGGCTTCGGATAGTCCTGGTTTGCTTCAAGCTCTTCCAGAGATGGTGCTTTCGATGGTACTCCGTCAGAGGGTACCTCGGCCCCGGCGGTCCAGACCAACGCGTTAAGCACAAGTTTGCGAAAGTCATCATGTGCCCAGCTCCAATGCCAGTGTCCGCCGGTAAAGCCGAAACCGCGCCTGCCGTCCCCGCCGCTGGCGGGTTCGTATGCCCACGCTACATGCTCGGACATACCCATTCGGGCGCGTACGTGCGGATTGCCACCGTGAGCGTCATCGCCTCTCTTTCGCGTTTCATCAGGCGGGATAGCGGTGAGTATCGGCGTTACATTCTGCATGTTCTCCTGGAAGCGCATGTGGTAGTACCACTCGTCATCCATCCAGAATGGCTTGACGCCTCGGGTGATCGGATGCGCCGGCAGTGTCTTGAATTCAGCTTTCCAGTGCGGGTTGACAGACCAGAAGGTCTCAAAGTAGCCACCGATCCAGTCAAGCAGGTAGTTGCCGGGCTCGCCCTTTGGTACCTCGACCCCGTAGTGGAGGCAGGCTATGCCCACACCCTTTTTCGCGAGCTTGTCCACCTGGTCAAGATGCCCCATGACGACGTGCCCGCCGCCGCCATCGCAGTAAATTGCAACCGCGTTGGCGTTGTCAAATGCTGTGGGGTCCTTGGGCCAGCCGTTGGTGTACACCGCAGCCTGGATATTGGGCATGTTTTCGTTCAGCAGCTTCGCCAGCAGCAGGCACCCGGCGTTGTGCTCATGGCTGCCGTAACCGTGGCTGCGCGGGCCGGCGACCAGAACTATCTTCTTCTTTTGACACATCTTCAGCCTCTTGAGGTGAATGTCTTTGAATTGGACTTTCATCGGCGGCCCGGCATGCAACTGCAGCGCCAGTACGCCTGACCGATCCTTGTTCTTCGTGTCATGGTCGACCACTTCCGCTGTAACTTTGCCGTTAATCGAGAGTGCAATTACGTTGCCAAGAGCTTTAATGTGGTATTCGTTCCAGTCGTCCTTGTTAATGTTGGCCATCAGAGCCGCAGAGTCTCCGATCTGCGTGCTGGTCTTTTTGCCGTCCACGTCGATGATAGTCTTCTGTCCGCGTGTTGCAAGCATTCCGCGGCCGCGCTCATCGTAGAGTGCCCCGGTCCATTGGCCGCCCTGGTCGATGTCTGCCTGGTAGCCGGCCACGTGGCCATCCTTCGCAACCTGGCTGCGGACCTGAACACCGGAGTTGGCTGCCGGTGTCCCGCTGATTCGATACTTGAGCTTCAACTCGAAATCGTCCAGCTCGCCCAGCTGCCATACTAAGAACTGGTTTGCCTTCACCGGATTCTGCTCGGTAGATTGACCCGTGATGGCTCCGTCTTCAACTGACCAGTGGCTCATATCCGGTGCTTTCCAGCCGGTAAGTGTCTCGCCATCGAAGATGGGCTTGAACCCGGCCTCGGCGGCTATGCCGGCACGGATACCAAGACCCAACAAACAAATCAACACAATCTGAATTAGTCGCGGGTTGATTGTACGCATGATAATTTCTCCTGTGCAAATAACGTGGTCGCCTCTGCAATATAATTCAAACTGAGGACCCACATGGCTACATCGTCAGGGCATTGCAATTAGCCTGCAGCTTCCCATTGCTCCGTAAGGAACTTCAAACCTTCAGTGTATACCTCTTCGCGGCTGGGGAAGAAGTCGCGCCAGACGCGGGTGGCGGCAGCTAAATCCGGCAGCGCCCGGCCGAACGCCTCAATCACCAGCCAGTCGTCGTAGCCGCCCGACCTAAGGGCCTTAAATGTGCCGGGCCAGTCAATATGTCCCTTTCCCGGCGTTCCACGGTCGTTTTCGCTAATGTGTACGTGCTTAATCGCGCCGGCGTGCTGACTAATGCACCCGACCGGGTCCTTCTCTTCGATGTTCGCGTGGAAGGTATCGAAAAGAATGCCGACGCTGGGATGGTTAACCTTTCGCACGTAATCTGCTACGTCGGCCATTGTGTTCAGGAAATAACACTCGAATCGGTTGAGGAACTCCACAGCCAGAGCGAGGTTGGCTTTCGCCGCGAGCTCGCCGGCCTTTCGGTGCACCTCGGCTGCACGCTGCTTCTCTTCTGTCGTAGGGGCTTGCCCACTGAAAACACCCAGCGGCTGGTAGATTGGCCCGCACAAAACATCTGAGCCCAGCGCCTCCGAGCAGTCTATCGCCCATTTGAGATACTCTACCGCCCCCTCGCGGTTCTTGGCATCCGCGCTGATGGGGTTGTGTTCCTCGTCCGGAATCACTGTCACCGATGTGCAGCCCAGGCCATTGTCTTTGAGCGCTTTGCCGACTTTCTCGAAGTGTGCTGTGTCTCCCTCAAATACAGGTATCTCGACGCCATCGTAACCGACTTTCTTGAGCGTTTCCAGCAGCGGCAGGTGTTCGTCCGTGACGTGCGTCGTCCATAACAACATGTTGAATCCGGTCCTCATTACAGTCTCTCCTTCTATCTACGCTCGGTTAACATTACTCTATCGCCTCGGCGATGTGTTTTGTACTACCCTTACGGCCGCAATGGCCAAAGGACTTATTTACAATAGCAGTTCTTGGCTACTTGGAGCCCGGCGCGACCGGCCGACCCGCTGCCCAGGCACAACCTCGGCGGAAAAGCTCCGCAACCGGCGGGTTGATAATAGCCTTGACATCGTGGCCCAAGGCGCTGTGAAATACCCGGCCCTTGCCGTAATTAAACGAGAACGCCATCGGGTAGATTTCACCGTCTACCTTCGAGCGTGCGGTCGCCAGCATGTCCACGGGCCGGTCACCCGCCAGGCACGTATACAATTCATCATCAGTCTCAAAGGACTTCATGCCTTGCGTGATGGGATGCTCGACGTCGGTGATATTGACACGGAAGCTTCCGTAGGGATCGTGGGCGCGTTTCTTCGGGTCCCAGATGCGACCAGCAAGATTCAGAAACTCCGGCCAGTCCCGGAAGGCGCCACAGCCAAAATGGACGACGAACAAGCCCTTGCCGCCATGCACGAATTCGCGCAGATTATCCCGCGCCTTAGCTGGCGGCGTCGGCTGCTCCCAGTTCATAAAATGCAGTACGACCACATCATAGCGCTGCAGTGCCGACGAATCGAGAAAGTGTGAGTCTTCGAGCAATCGCACCTGCATCCGTGGGTCCTTGCGAAGTACGTTGGCCAACGCCGGAGCGGTTTCGCGCCAGTTGTGTGCAGGGTGATCGATTCCAGTGACGACTAACACCTGGATCGGCTGCTCCTTCTTGGCGGCCACTGCCATTGTATCCACGGCCCCAGCCAATACAAACCCAGCTAATAAAAATGCAGTTGTGATGTTTTTCAAATGAGTCATTGTCTTCAGTCCTAATCCCTACACCATGGTCGAAGCCCTTAGATTTGGAATCCAGCCACTATTCAGTTTGCCATAGGCTCCGGTACTTTACTTAACCGGGCAACGCACCCGGCAGCAAGATACGTGCTTATTCTTCATCAAATATAACACGCCACCCTGCTACCTGTCAAACTCTTATCTCACCTGTCATCTCTTATGGCAGCTTGTACCATTCTGCACTGGAGCCGGGTAGAGGGTATTTCAAATCCTTAGTTGGGTTTTCCCAAAATGCGACTAAGCGTTGATTCAAGGATTCTTCTGACTATCTGATATGGTGCTGGTATCCAAAGAGGTTGGTTGTTAGAATACGCAGACAGGCTGAAGTGTGGATAGTCCGTGATGGTCGTTGAGAACGCGACCAAGACGCTGTGGGAAAGGGAATCTGCGGACAATGGTTTGGCAGGGAGATGCGATGGAACAGGAGCAGACAAGAATAGAAGTCGAGCGCGGCCTGGACACTACTTTCGTGACGTTTGTCGACGAGAAAATCCTCGACGACCAACAGATTAAGCAGCTTCAAGAATCTCTTGAGCCCGTTATCGAAAGGAACGATGATGGCGAGATGGTGCTGAACTTTGCTAACGTGCAGTTCATGTCGTCAGCCGTGCTTGGGCTTCTGGTAAGAGTTCACAAGAGGGTAAGAGAGCGTGGCGGTCGGCTAACACTGCGTAACTTGGACCCCAGCCTCCGAAAGGTCTTTGAGATTACGCAACTAACAAAGGTTTTTGACATATCGTAGAACACGCGGGCCGAGGCTCCGGCGAGATGAAATACCTCTGGGCAATGACACGCCACGAATGGGGCAGTATCCATTTCTATCTGGTACTTCTATACGTTGCTTTGATAGTCGTGCACATCATCCTGCACCGGAGGTGGATAAAGAACTATTTCAAATCGCTGCTCGGCCTTTCCGGAAAAACGACCTGCCCCTGATTCAGCCCAGATTTCGGTAACCGTCCGGCGACGGGCATCTCTTTTCGCAGTATCAATGACAAAAGAATCACCCCGATGATGCTGACCAGCGTTAGAGTGACGATTACTGTGACGAACCGCCCAACTCGAAGAGGGGCGTTTGCTGGAACCTTTCTGCCGGCAGTATCGACCTCACAACCGCACCGCAGGCAAATGTAGCCGCCCTCCATCCATTGGCGTCTTGTCATTTTGAGTGGCGATTGAATTCTGGGAAGTGGTTCCCCACAGTCGGGGCAGGTCTTTGGCCGCCGCATCGCACAAAACAGCAATATAACGAAAAAAGGGATGAAGGGAACGATGCCAACCAGCGCTGAAGAAAATGGACTGTTCATTTCACACTCCAAAGGTTTATTTGACTGGGATTTCCTATATAACTTTCTATATCCTTGCCCAGCTACGCCGCAGAGCCTGTCTTTTTAGCATACTACCAAATCCATCCTGATAATTCAAGATTTAAGGCTTCATTTCGAGCATCTTTAAGCCTCAGTGCTCCCAAAAACATGAGTTGGCTGGCTGATTATCAACATCAAGACAGACTTTTACTTTGCTTTGGGTTCAATAGAACATACGCTACACTTTTCTTTTGCTAAGTATTTCACAGCGGCTTGGTGGACCTTCTCGGTGGTCACGGCGGCCAGGCCTTTAGCCAGTGCATCCCGGTGTCGTCCATAGTGAAACTCCCTCATACCCAATTGCAGACCGATATTGGCTTCAATCATGGAGGCGGATACGTTCGCAGGTGCCTGAGCCTTGGCAATTGCAGGGTCCATCACATGCGCGAGCTGATAAGCAAGCTGTGGGCCGATCATCGTAGTCTCCAGTAGGGCGGTCGGGCTGGAGCGAAGGGTCGCCAGGTGAGACTCGATTCTCCGGTGGACATCGTCGAATGAGGCCTCAGGTTTAATCGAAGCCGAAACGAAGAAATTGTTTCCTTCAGGTGTCACCAGGTCGGCACCGGCAAAGGCCATACCGGCCAGCTTCTTTAGTTCGGCATCGGAGAAGAGTTTCATCATGAGCCATTGGCTGGCAACCATGAGGGCCGGGTAATCATCGTGCGCGAAGGCCGGCACGGGCCAAGTGAGCATAAGGTGGCGAGCGTCAAGGTCCCACGTCATTTTGCGATTGCCTGGGTGCAGCTTCACCGGCTGAGCGATTTTCGCTTGCGATTGAATGGAACCCAGTTTTTCGGTGACAATGGGCTTGACGGTTTTGGCATCGACCCCACCAACAACACAAACCACAGCCTTATCCAGCACGGCCAGATGCCGGTCACGGTACTGCTGAATTTCGGCAAGTGTCACTTTGTTGATATCACCTTTGAGGGCAGCGTGAGTTCTGCCGTGCCGGTAGCCCTGTGCCCAGGCAGCAATCGCAAATTTGTGCGTGGCTTGTCTTTTGGCAACGATGTCACATTCGGAAATGATATGTGGTTTTTCGGCTTGAAGTTTCTCGTTTGTGAAAGGGACGCCTTCGAGCCATTCGGCATGGTGAGAGAGGCCTTGCTGCCAGTTATCGACGGTGCCGTAGAAATCCAGTCGCATGTGGTCGGGCAGTGTTTCGGCGTTTGCCTGCTGGGAGCCGTACGGTACAGTCGTCCTTATCGTCAGATGCTCAAGTAGGTGCGACCACTGTCCCTGTCCGGGGCCGTCGCTGGCCAAACCTATCGGCAGGAAAGAAAAGATCGAGACGTTTTTACTATCAGCAACGTAAAGACAAACGACACGGATGCCGGTATCGAGCTGAAAAGAAGTGATTTTGGGAACAGCAGACAAAGCTCTTCGGCAAGTCAAGCTCAAAATGAGACACAAACCGGTAATAAGAATTTCTCGCAATTTCACCATCGGTATTTTCCCATTCATGGTCTATGATTGCTATTTGGCAGGCTTAAGAAACATCCATAGCCTTGATCTTTCGCAGTTCGGTTTCTGCGAATCGCCTGCGGATCAGGGAACGTAGAACGATTGGCAGCAGTGAGCAGCCAATGCCATAAACAAGAAGCGGGGAGATAATGGAATAGGGCTGCGATTTGGCAATCGCCAACAGGGCAAGGCTCAAGGTGGCAACACCTGAAACGAACATTGCCATCAAGAGCACGAGGACCAGGCGGCGTGCCTTTCCACTGCCTGCCAAGATGCCAATTAAAGCGCCGAATATTCCTCCGAGTAAGCCCAAGACTTGTTCGCCCTTGCGTTTGTTCCACCACGGTTTTACAGCAGGGCCGGAAACGCTTTGCTGCTGGCTGTACTGTATGAGCCGCATCGGACCTATGAAGACGGTACCTCCGCCGGGTAGGACAACGTTGAACTCGAGCCTGATGGGCCGGTCTTGTGTTCCAGCAGCGATGCTGAATGGCAGGCTGAAGGCTCGCCAGTCAGAGGAGCCCTGCAGACTTTGCATAGGGCCGGAGTTCCCCAGAGTGCGCGAGAAATACATGCCTCCGTCAGCGAAATGACTCCACATTTCGAGATAACCGTTGCCTTGTACGTCTTGGTACCTTACCTTGCCGGTAAGGGCGTAGCGTAAAGCTGCGATTTTCGGGTCGTCTATAGCCAAAACTGCAAATGTCGTCGGCTCACTCTGAACGTTTTGAAGCTTCAGCCGTGCGAAAGACTCCGTGTCGTCCGACTCGATGACCTGGCCAACCGTTAGGATGTTCTGACTCTTTAGCTCCGGCCAGGATATTTCCCGAAGGACTTGCTGCGCAGAGGCAGTTGACGCCCACAGAATCAGACTCAATGCGGTGAGCTGACGGTTCATTTTTCAGCCTCCGTTCCTTCTTTGTGGGCTGCCAGCAGCGTTTTTAGCATGTTTATGTCCATCTTGCCCTCGGCGTAGAGCGAGCGTATCAGCCGTTCGAAGCGACTCATGGGTTGCTGGTGATCGAGGACCTTAACCTTCTCGATTAGTCGGTCAAGGCGAAGCCGAACGGTTGGGTAGGTGATGCCATAGATTTTGGCCATCTCCTTTAGCGAGCCGGAAGCGAGGACAAACCTCTTGATGAAGGCCAAATCCTCATCCGTTAGCATATCCGTCCATCTCTCTCGGCTGTCCTGACTATCTGCCATGGCATCACCTTATATATTATTAAAGTCAAAATCAATTATATTATGAATATTAGTAAAGTCAATTTTTATTTTATTTATTTCTGAGATTTTCCCCTGCGCGTCACTCCAGTTAGAAACGACGACCATCTGGCACAAGGAATGGAAAGGACTCTTAGCCCGGCGTAACAGAACCCCGCTTCAAAAGATTTTTGCAACTGGGTTTGTTTGGCTTTGTCTTGCGGAAGGCCCCATAGAGGGAGATTCTTATAAGGCTTTGCTAAAACACAGGTTACGTTCATTTTGGGCTTTTGGCGAATTGGGTTTGAATTGGCTTTGTTTTGGCGGAGCCGTGGAGCCGGATTATTGTCGTAATTTTTTGTAGAATAGACGTTTACGCTCATTTTAGCCTCTGGGAAATTGGGTTTGTTTTGCGAAAAATAGGGCCGATTTGTAGAGGATTCTCGACAATTGTAGAGGTTCCTGCTTCGCAGACGGGAAAGGGGAGAATGGAGAATTGAGAAGGGAAAAGGCCGAAGACTGGGGAAATCCGAAACAAATCCAAAGGAAGAATGACCGAAATGCAGAACACATTGTAAGTCCCTTAAGACACACGAGTTATGGTTATTCAAAGGGAGGTTATAGTCTTGGGTTGCCTCGGTTGTATTTCGCTGTATTCACTTTGTATTAGTTTGATACATATTATACATCATGCGAAGTTGGATGTCAAGTGAAAATTTCAACCACAGATAGCGGAGGCAGAAGTTGACACGAATGAGCACGGATTGACCCGAATATCCGCTTTCGCGGGCACAAGTTGACAAGAATGCCTGCTTTTGCGGGCACAAGTTGGCAGGGATCTACACGGAGAAGGGAGAAGGGAGAAGCGAAGAGGGAAAAGTCAAAATGTAAAGGGCAAAATGACAATGCAGAATCCAAAATGAAAATGCAAGCGTAGCTGCCGGAGGCACAAGTTCGACTGATTAAGGCGGATTCTCCTGTTGACGGGGATTGGGGTTGTTGGTGTCTTGTGTTTTTAGAGTTCCGGAAGTTCGGAGTCAAGGGCAGTCACGGCAATCTGCCAGGCGGCACGACTGAGCTTGGTACAACTTCATTTTTAACACTATCCCATGTTGCTATTCTTATGTGTCTATTAGCGGGGCCGTACTGTAAAACGTCAAGCCGGCCATAATCCTTTAGTAACGTGGTTAACGGGTCAGTTGGTGAAGAGGGAGAGATAAGAACGGACAAAATGGGATTCACAACTGTGCTGTAGCCCAAAAGTTGGGCTACATCCCTGAGAGTTAATCTCTTGACTTTACATTCGACGAGAGCTAAGTAACCCTTTTGCTCATCTGATATTACTCCAGTGACATCTACCTTTACATCCCAGGCGTTGAACTGTGGAAACAGCCTTTGCAGACCCAAGTCGTTTATGAGTTTTGACAGCTTAACACTGTGTGAATCAAATACACGAACGTGCATACGTCTGTAATGCTCTCTCAAAATCCTCCCCAGCCAGGTGCAGACTGGTTCATAAAGTGCCAGTTCATTCAATCTTCTTCTCCTACACTGAATAGCTCGCGATGTGGTCCTTTTCTACCTTGCTTGCAGCCCAAGGCTCTGCAAATCTTGTAGTAACTATTGAAATGTTTGCCACGCAAACAGTCCGGCAGCTTTTCACTGGATTCATCTTGGTGTCTTGGTTTCCGCCCGCGCAGGCTTTTAGTTTTTGGATTGCAGGCTTTTGGCTTCGGGTCTGCTCGCTCCCTGTTGAATCTAACCATTTCCTCAAATATTTGTTGCTTATACCCGAAGTAGAATCCTATTGGCTCAAAGGCCTCAGCAAAAATACGAATACGGGTTTCCTTTGACCAACCGCCGCCTCCGCTCGGTGTACGCAAATTTGGATGTCCCCAAAGTATGTTGCTCACAGGAACCTTCAGGTTCTCTTGGAGCAACTTGCACAACTGAATGGGCAAAACCCAATTGCCAAACTGAACTTGGATGACTATGCGTTGGCGTTGACTTTGATCTCTATCGGCGTAGCTTGGCTCAGAAGATGTATCAGCTATCCCCCGGAGGAATTCTTTTTGGATGTCTGAGTTCGAGTCACATACTATGTCAGGAACTTCAAATTCAAGATAATTTGACTTTGCGCCGGTTATGAATCGCAAGTCCCTCCAACCAATAGTTGCTCTCGGGAATACTGCGTAAAGGGAGACTTCATGAGCTTTTCTCGCGACTCTCAAATCTACTTCTAAGAGCTCAGTAATACGAGCGCGAATGCTGTCTAAGCTAAGCCTTAAGGCGGTTTCCCTGTCAATACCAACTTCAGTACCTGGGATAGGAGTCATGGCGTCGTGTCTGTAGGGGAACTGTATTACGAGACGTCTTACGTCACCATCCTGATGGAATGATCCTCGCGCAACAATCATGCCTATAAGGTAGGCAACATCGGCGTCAATATAATCGACGTCACACTTTTTCTCCCTCATGTTTTGCGCCTTTCTTCGACCTCGGTTTTTGAAAAATTAATAGGTATTCGTGGACTTTGTTGATTCTGAAGACTGCGGGATATCCCAACGGTCGCAGGTTGTTGTACTCGTGTGATCGGTCCCATATTATCATATCATCAAATATATAGCCGGTCTTCTCCAACGCGCTTGCCAGATCTGAATGGAAAGGGTAGAAACGGTTTCGTTTTCTTAGATCCATTACGTTAACGACGCAATATTTTCCTGGTTTTAACACTTTGAGTACCTTGTGGAAAATTCCTGCAAGGGCTGCGAGGAAGTCTATGTAGCTGTGCATGTGCCCGAGGTCTCTCTCTGAATCGCCATAATTCCTTACTTCTTTGTAATCAGCCGTTCGGGGTTGGGTGAGAATGTTCCAATATGGCGGTGAAGTAAAACAGAAATCGATACTGGTTGGTTCAATAAATTCAGTCAACTTTCCAGCATCATGAGGATAAATAACAAACGAACCTGAACTTTCGTTTCTCGAATAAATGCGTAACCTCTGCTTCGCCAACTCAACGTAGTCAGGATATATTTCAAATCCTATACCTTTTCGACCCAACAAACATGCTCCAGCTAACGTCGACCCAGACCCCATAAATGGATCCAGAATCATTTTTTCTGAAGAAGTTGTGAAGCATCGAATAAGTCTTGTAACGAGCATGGTTGGGAACATTGCAGGATGGTCCATGTGCATTTCATCACTTGTTTTTCTGATATCTTTCCAGACACTTATTGAATTGGAGGTCCATTCTTTTCCGTTGAGGTCGTTTGCACGACGTAAATCTCGCATATGTCTTGTCTTTTGAGCAGAGGGTCGAGGTCTTTTTCCCTCAAATAATAGCAGCTGGTCCTCGCGAGAACTTTCTGTCTCTAGTTCGTCACAACTCTTATCCAACGTAGGAGAGTCTGACATCTTTCCTTCTTCATAGGTCGCACTTATTTGAAAATGTTTCTCGCCAATTTTCTGCAGCCCGACTTCGTCACCCGGTTTTAATCCATGAAGCCCAAAGAAATGTCGTATGGCCTTGCGCTCAGCCAATATACCTTTTGCTTTGTCGACATGGGTCTTGACTTGGCCAACTCCTTCCAATTCCAACAAGATGTCTGCACCGCGGGTCTTAACATCGTCAGGTATTAGATTATTAAACTGGCGAATCCTTATGTAGTTGTTACGAATGTTACCAGGCGTTAGTACTATTTTTTCTCTTGACGCTAACACAGCCTAAATCCCCAGCATTTTGGTCGTTTGAAATCTGCCTCTTTATTCGGTTTGGATCTTATTGTACCGACTTCTTTTGAGATTGGAACGATTTTGTGCGCAATATGTGGTGTTGTGCCTTTTCGTGGCGTAAGTGGATGTGGACGCGTGGATTGTGCTTGTTGGTCAAGCCTCCTGGGAACCAGCCCCCGGCCACGGCACCGTCAGGTGTCGTTTGGAGTGCCGGCGCTAAACAGAAGCCCCCCCAGCACAGGACTGGGGGGTAAATATACCCCCGAAGCGGGCTTCGGGGCTAAATATCTATTTCAGTTCGACTGACCAGTAAGCGTGGTCGAGGAATTGTTTCCAGCTTCGGTAGCGGTGGTGGCCCAAGTGGATGTGGACGAGGGGATTGTGTTTCGGCTTGATGGGTTTTTGGATGAGTGTCAGGCCGGCTTGTTTGGGGGTTCGGCCACCTTTTTTGACATTGCATTTGGCGCAGGCGCAGACAATGTTCTGCCAGACAGCCTTGCCGCCCATACTCCTGGGGATAATGTGGTCAAGCGATAGCTCGCTGGTTGGATAGCGCTTGCCGCAGTACTGGCACCTGTTTCTGTCGCGAGCGAAGATGTTGCGGCGGTTAAATTTGACATCGGTTCGGGGCAGACGGTCGTAAGATAACAGGCGAATAATCCGCGGCACCGCGACATAGAAATTGACCGTGGAGACCCAATCGTGTCCGTCCGGCTCGAATTGCCGTCTGAACTGGCTTACCTCGCACCAGCTCTCGAAATCATAGTTGGAATAGTCGCCCTGCTCCAAAGAGACGACCTCGGCAAGCTCGCGAAACAGGAGTGAAAATGCCCGCCTGGCGCCGACGATACGGACGGCCATGTAGTGTTTGTTCAGCACAAGGACGTTACAGTCAAGGCCAGATTTTGGCTCGCCGGCAATCATAATTTTTGTCTCGTGTTGCGTATATCGTGTCAAACATATTGTACACGATACGTACGGCAAATGCAAGCTGCATCAACTATTGCGCGCGACAAACTGTCGCTTTTGCTGCTTCCTTAGCGTCAGATAGGCGGTTAGAGGATGATAAGGGCGAGACTTGTTTGCAACCTCCTCTCAGGCCCAAGAATAAAAAAGCAGCTTTATGTTGCTTCCTTGTTTTCCGAGGCAGATTTTGGGTCGGGTTCGGCAGATGCCTCTTGGACTACGTTCTCGGCCCTTAGACCTTTTTCGCTCTCGACGATATCGAAGCTAACCTGATCACCTTCAATCAGAGTTTTGTATCCATCACCCGAGATATTTGAGTAGTGAACGAAAATATCACGTCCATCCGAGGTAGCGATAAATCCGTACCCCTTCTTGGGGTTAAACCACTTAACTTTTCCGTCTGACATAAGATGCTCCTTTTGGACAGAGTTGCTGAAGCAACTATTCCCTGCGCCCGAACTTGCAAAGGCTGAGTGTAGTTACCGGAGAAGCTCAGCCTGCTTGTTGGGAACTGCGGCCGTTGTTAAGAACCGTTATTTTGCCTCCGCCGACTCTGCAGCAGCGACGCAAAGGCTTTCCCTCATTAGTCGGCCCATCTTAAACTTAACGGTTCGCTTTGCAGGGACCTCAACACGCTCAAGAGTTTTTGGATTCTGTGCAATTCTTGCGGCTCTTGTCCTGGTTTCGAAGACACCAAAGTCTCGGAACTCTAAACGGTTGTTACTCTGACACAGCTCCTTTGTTATTTCGTCAAGAAAGGCCTGAATTATACGCTTGACCGAGACTCTTTTTGCCTGTGTACGTTCTGCAATGCGGTCGATAAGTTCTTTCTTAGTAACTGTTGCCATAGGCTACCTCACTTCAGGAAAGAGCGATAGGGAACTGGTTTCTGCTTACCTTACGATAGCTGTTGCCTGACAGATTACGCTTCTTGGTTATCCAACAGCTCATCACACGCCTCTTCAAATTGTCCTGGTCGCTGGGCAGCCACTTTGGCCGTGTTCTAATCAGCCTGATTCCTTTGCCCACGGCAAAACCAGCCAACAAAATAGAAACCTTAAACTCCGCAAGCTACTATACAACAAAGACTTCTATACAGCAAGAAGTTTTGCACAAAAAATTTTTCGGATTTGAAAAAAATCCGATCCTCCGTCAAAGATACGGAGGTAGACCTAACCCGGCCCAGATAGTAGCCCTTGTTGTGAGGGCGGCCGCCGTACGTGCCGCCACAATCATCCTGGAAGGCAGAAGGCACTGACAAACAAGTTTTCAGGCATAATATTCGCACATAATACCTTTGACTACAAAAGGTTATGTAAAAACGTACTTGCCGAATCCGGCCACTGTGTCCCACTACTCCGCTCGATCCTATCGTGAAGTTGACTTCATAAGCAGGGCACGCAAAGGCATGAATCTATCTCTTGAGAGTCTTTTACAGCGAGTCCAATCAAGCTTTGGGCAGAGGGCTCTAATCCATTCTATTTGCGAATCAGTTTTGCTGAGCGAAGGATAGTCTGTTGACCGGCTAAGGACTTGCCGGCATAATAATTGATTCGCATTCGCTTGACTGATTCATAGTGAGTCTGGAAAGTGCGAGCTGAATACCATTCTTGCGATGCGAATGTCGGCTTGTAAGATTTGGGCCGGACTTTTTTCCAACAACGATAAGTTAGAGCAGGTTGCAGTAGGATAGGCATCTATGTCTGCCAGAAGTAAGGGCGAAAAACCCAGTTTAAGCGAGGGCCGCCAAAAGAAGAAGGATAGAGCGGCTGAAATTGCAAATACATTCGAATGGCTAATAACGGCATTTATTTTGGCGTTTGTTTTCCGGGCTTTTGTGATGGAGGCCTTCCGTATACCTACCGGCAGCATGGCCGACACACTAAAAGGAGCACATTTTCGGCTGCGCTGTCTACGATGCGGATACAAATACAACTATGGATTTGAACCGAAGGAATATGGATTAGGCGAGGATAGGATCCCCCCCGGCAGCGTAAGACTGCTCGATCGAACGTGCTGTCCGAGTTGTGGCAATTATGTGGAAGGCAGGACAGTCATAACACCGGTGGCAAACGGTGACCGGATATTGGTTCTAAAGTGTATGTATCAGTTCTTTGAACCCAAGCGATGGGATGTAATAGTATTCAAAAATCCAGGGAATCCCTCAGAAAACTATATCAAACGGCTGGTTGGTCTTCCCGGCGAGGAAGTAGAAATAATCGATGGTGACATCTACATCAACGGCAGAATCAGCCGGAAACCGCTCAATGTCCAGGATGTGCTGTGGATGCCGGTCTACGATAACGACTACCAGCCCGTTGCACGACCGGTGCTCACTTCTACCGGTAGCGTCTGGCAGCAGCCATTTAGGAACGGTGCGGATTCAAAATGGATACTGGAAGATGAACGCAACCCAACCGTGTTCCGGCTGGATAGTCCACCCGACCAAATAAATTGGCTGGTTTATGAGACTTCAAACGGCAATAGTTTCAGAGCGACGTATGCTTATGACCCTATCGGAGAATATGAACAGCCGGAGTGCAGTGATTTGATGGTGTGCTTCTACGCCGGTTCGAGCGGCGCTGAAGGGCGTGTCGGGATAGCTCTGGGCAAATATCAGACCATTTACAAAGGGTGGGTGGATTTGACAGGCGAAATGGTCGTCACAAAAGCCTCAGAGGGAGAAGAGACAATATTGGTTCGCAAGACAATCGAACCGCCAGTTGTGGGCAAATTCACTCTGGTGAAGTTTGCGAACGTTGACCATCGGTTGATTTTCCAGTTTGGTGGAGAAGAGCTAACTTACGATTTGGGGCGCTTGCTCGAAGACGTCGGCCCCAGAAGAAAAGACAGCGAGCCGGTGAAGATTTTTGGTTCCGGCGAATTGCGGCTTTCACATATATCCATTTTCCGCGACATTCACTACACTTCGCCGCCACGGAATGACGGCAGCCCTTGCTTTGCGGCGGAGGATCACCCGTTCAAGCTTGGCCCGGATGAGTTCTTCGTACTCGGTGATAACAGCCCAAGAAGCGCGGACAGCCGGTTGTGGGAGCGACCTCAGAAGTCGAGCAAGGCCAGCCTGCCGCCCCGACAGGGTGTCGTTCCGCGTGACTATCTGGTTGGCAAAGCGCTATTTGTTTATTGGCCGAGTGGCTTCGAGTTTCCATGGCCGCGAAGTATCAAAGCTTTTTTATCAGAACAGGGCAGACACAATAACCTGTTCACGGTAGTGTATTGGGTTGTCTCGCTACGGTGGATTCCAAATATTGGTCAGATGCGTTTCATCTATGGCGGCTCAAATGACAAATCGCATATTGCGGAACATCAAGCATATCTCGACCAGGACATGGCGCGAGCTGCGAATGACAAGACGCACGGTCTCAAGCTATAAGGGATTCATCCAAATTCAGAATGTGGAGGTGAAGAAAGATGAAGCGGTGGATGACTATTCTATTGGCTGCGACGATGCCAGCTTTCAGTGGTTGTGCTGTTTTGGTGGGAGGTGACACCACCACAAAGGAACTGCGCTGCGAGTACCGCATCAATCCTCAGGGGATTGATGTGGTCAGACCGCGTCTGAGCTGGATTCTGGAATCCGGTCAGCGGGGCCAGGAGCAGAGCGCCTACCAGATATTGGTCGCCAGCAGTAAAGAAAAGCTCAGGAAGAACGACGGTGACCTTTGGGATACGGGCAAGATCAACTTAGACCAATCAAATCATGTGGTTTACGCAGGCGAGCCTCTGAAGTCGCGCATGCAGTGTTACTGGAAGGTGCGGGTATGGGACCAGGATGATAAGGTCTCGGCTTGGAGCAAGTCAGGATCTTGGACAATGGGTTTGCTCGAACCTAAGGACTGGCAGGCGAAGTGGATTGGCTACGATGCCGAACCGCCGGTGTTCTACAGAGGAAAAGAAAGACCGGACTTACTCAGTCTTGACGGATGCAATTGGATATGGTGTGTCGGCGGCGAGGAAGGTGCCCCGGAGATTGATCCCCGTAAACGTGCTCCCGTGGGGACACGGTTCTTCCGACGCAGGTTTGACGTTCCGGCAGGTAAAGACATTAAGCGGGCACAATTTCGGCTGGTGGTTGATAATGAGGGCACGCTTTTTGTGAATGGACAGCAGGTGCAGAAGTTTTCGGGATGGCAACCGCCTTATACATTCGACGTGACGGATAAGCTGACGGTGGGAGCAAACACACTGGCCATCGCCGCGACCAATCAGGGCGATGCTCCTAACCCAGCAGGGCTGGGCGGCAAGCTGGTTATCGAGTTTGAATCAGGCGACTCGATGACCGTTTTGATTGACCATTCGTGGAAGGTATCGGACAGCAAGCAGGGTGACTGGCAGAGATCTGATTTCGACGACGGCATCTGGGCTCAGGCAAAGGAGATTGCCAAGGTGGGTGACCAGCCCTGGGGCCCGGTACACAAAGCGAAGCTGGTTTTGCCGCCGCCTCCATATCTGCGGAAGGCATTTTCGGCTGACAAATCTATCAAGCGGGCAGTGGTTTATGCATCGGCTCTCGGCCTTTATGAATTGCATATCAACGGTAAGCGCGTAGGGCGGGACTACTTTGCGCCGGGCTGGACCGACTATCCAACCCGGGTGTATTACCAGACGTACGATGTCACCGACCTTGTCAGGAAGGGCGGCAACGCAATTGGGGCCATTCTTGCCGACGGGTGGTACGCCGGGTACCTTGGCTTCGGCAAGAAGAGAGAGCACTACGGCAGTGAGCCCCGGTTGTTCGTGCAGCTCGAAATTGAATATGCCGACGGCAGCAGGCAAACGGTTGTCACCGACGGGTCCTGGAAGGCTGCGTACGGCCCACATATCGAGGCTGATTTCTTGATGGGCGAGACTTATGACGCCCGCAAGGAGATGGAAGGGTGGGATGCGGCAGGTTTCGACGATTCGGCGTGGGGCGCGGTAGCCGTTACCGACAAAGCCCCCGGCAAGGTTCAATCTTATCCTGGCGTGACCGTTCAGAAGATTATGCAGATAAAGCCGAAGAAATTGACCGAGCCGGAGAAAGGCGTGTACGTTTTCGACATGGGTCAGAACTTTGCCGGCTGGGTCCGGTTGAAGGTCAAAGGAAAGGTCGGAACGACGGTCGTGCTGCGCTTTGCCGAGATGCTGAATCCTGACGGGAGCATATATACCAAGAACCTTCGTGAGGCGCGCTGCACCGATACGTACACGTTGGCGGGCACAGGGCGAGAGATTTGGGAGCCGCGATTTACTTTCCACGGTTTTCGGTACGTGGAGCTGACCGGCTATCCCGGCAAGCCTTCGCTGGATACGATTAGGGGAGTTGTTGTACATTCCAATATGCCCGTGGTCGGGTCTTTCGAGTGCTCGAACCCGATGGTCAATCAGCTCTGGCGCAATATAGTCTGGAGCCAGCGGGGCAACTTTATCGAGGTGCCGACCGACTGTCCGCAGCGGGACGAACGGTTGGGCTGGACCGGCGATGCGCAAATCTTTATTCGGACGGCGACGTACAACATGGACGTTGGGGCGTTCTTCACAAAATGGCTGGTAGACTTGGAAGATGCGCAGACTGCGGAAGGCGCATTTCCCGATGTTGCGCCGCACAAGGTTGCTATGGGTAGCGGCGTGCCGGCCTGGGGCGACGCCGGCGTTATCTGTCCGTGGACGATTTACGAGGTCTATGGTGACAAGCGTGCCCTCGAGAAGCACTACGAATCGATGAAAAGATGGATTGCGTATCTGAAGAAGAACAGCAAGGACCTATTGCGTCCGGCTTACGGCTACGGCGACTGGGTCTCTATTGAGTCCGAGACGCCGAAGGATGTTATCGCGACGGCCTATTTTGCTTACAGCACAAGGCTGGTCTCGAAGACAGCCGCTGTCCTCGGCAAGACCGAAGATGCGAGGAAATACGAAGCACTTTTTGAGCAAATCAGGGACGCTTTCAATAAAGCCTATGTGACTGACGATGCTCGGATTAAGGGCGAGACGCAAACGTGCTATTTGTTGGGTCTGTATTTCGATTTGTTGCCGCAAGACAAGCGAGAGCAGGCCACACGGCATCTAGTCGAAGATTTAAGAAAAAGAGACTGGCACCTTTCGACCGGATTCGTTGGGCTAAGTTATCTGCTGCCGACGCTTACTGAAACTGGGCATCTTGATATCGCATATCGGCTGCTTAATAACGACACTTTTCCCAGCTGGGGCTACAGTATCAAGAACGGGGCCACGACTATTTGGGAGCGTTGGGACGGCTGGACCGAGGAGAAAGGCTTCCATGACCCGGGCATGAATTCGTTCAACCACTATGCTTTCGGCTCGGTTGGACAATGGCTTTTCGGTACGGTGGCGGGCATCGATACCGATGGGCCGGGCTACAAAAGAGTGCGCATTGAGCCTCGACCCGGTGGTGGGTTCACCTATGCAAAGGCCAGCTACAAATCCATTAACGGAGAGATTGTTAGCGACTGGAAGACTAAGGCTGGCGAGTTCATGCTGAATGTCACGATCCCGGCCAATACGACGGCGACGGTTTATGTCCCTGCCGGTGACGTAGAGAATGTCACCGAAGGTGGTCGACCGGCAGGCCAGGCAAAGTGCGTTCGCTTCGTACGCATGGAGGATGGCAAGGCGGTGTTTGAAGTAGGGTCGGGACATTATCGATTTGCATCCAAGCTGCCCTGAACCGTTGGGCGGGTCACGTGCCCTTTGGCTCGGATGAGAACCAGGTCCGGTCGGTTTTATCTCAGGCTAAATCGGCGGGGATCCAAGTTCAACTATGCCGGCGTAGGATGTGAACGCCCGGCACAGGCGCATGGAGCGAGTTGATAGATTGCTTCAGCGGGAATCGTCGGCGGGAATCGGGAAAAAACCTTGCTTTTTGTAGGCTTCAGCGGTAGAATATGTTCATCGGAGGATAAGATTATGAAAAGACACGGACTTGTTTTTGCAGCAGTGGGCGTAATCACAGCTCTCGTCAAGGTCTGTAGCGCCAGTATTGTCTCTATGGACTATCATTTTGGTGGCTATTCTCCTGCGAGTTATACATATACCTGGGAATTCGACTATGAGTTGCAGCAGCTAACGACCACAGAGACCATTCTTGAGTTGCAGTCCGGCTCCTGGTGGATTTTCCACATAGCCGGGCGAGTAGACTCCGAGTCGACATTTAGCGTTGTCAGAACCATCACTAACAATACGGGCATCACATGGACGGGCTACCGTATGAAACTTGCGCCCCCTCCCGTAGCAGGTATAACCGCTCGTATCCTGTGCGAGTCTATCCAAACCACAAAGCTTAAAGGAATAGCGTGCCCCGTTAAGCCAGATTTGATTTTGAAGTTGTCCGGGCCTCCTTTTGTGCTGGATGGTGAATCGTTTACGATGAGTTTTGATATGCATACCGGGTACGATGCTACCCGTGATGGCCTTTTTAGTGCTACCTGGTTTAGTAACCCTATCCCTGAGCCTGCTACGGTTCTACTACTCGCCCTGGGTGGCCTGGCTTTGCGAAGAAGGCGGTCTTGAAGTGGCTGCTGGATGGTAGCTGTGCCGGCAGATTACCAGGGGTGGTTCGAAAGAAGAGATGAAGATGGCAAATGCGAGGAGAGTATGGGTGGCGGTGGTAGCGCTATCTCTGGCGTGTTCGCCGGGGCTGGGCTACGTAGAGTTCAAGGATGGGCAGGTCCACGATATTGACTACGAGATCGAGGACGATGTCCGCGTTGATTATCTGGTACTTTGGATACAGACGACAGTGAACCTGCTGGAGGGCGGCAGAATAGGCTATCCCTTTAGTCTGGAGGCATACGAACACAGCAGGGTAAATATCCTCGGCGGGTCGGTAGGGCGTGACCTGTGGGCGTGGGACAGCAGCCAGATAAGGATCGTTGCCGGGTCGATAGACTATGACGTGCGGGCCTACGAGACAAGTCAGGTCCAGATGTCCAGCGGGGCGATACGCGGGGGCTTGGCGGTGCACATGAGCAGTCGGGCAGAAATCGCCGGCGGGTCAATAGGTGACGTGCTGGTTTCAACCGATCAGGCCATTGTGACAATACACGGTTCGGATTTTGCGGTCGACGGAGAGCCTTTTGGCTACGGCGAACTTACGAGCTTGCTGGGTGGCTGGTGGGAAGATGAACCTCGCAGGCATTTGAGCGGTACGTTAGACGATGGGGAGCCGCTTGATAATGGTTTTTATGTCGGTTACGATGCGAAGATCGTCCTGGTTCCCGAACCGGCGACGATTTTGCTGATGGCCTTCGGCGGCCTGGCCCTGCTGAGGACTCGTCTTGTTGCTGTTGAGCGAAGTCTCTAATCTTTGATTTGGCGAAAGCTGCCTCGTGCTGCTTCGATCGTCTTTTCGATATCTGCTTCTGTGTGAGCGAGTGAGACGAACATCGCTTCATAGGCGCTCGGGGCCAAGTAGACGCCGCGATTTAACATCTCCACAAAGAATTTCTTAAAGTGTTTTATATTGGTTGATTGCACATCAGCGAAGTTGCGCACGGGCTTGGGCGTGAAGAAGCAACTCATAATCGAGCCGACACGATTGATAGTGACAGGGACATCGGCCTGTCTTGCCGCATTAAGCAGGCCAGTCTGCAATGTAGTGGCTGAAGATTCGAGCTTCTTGTAACAGTCTTTTTCTGCAAGTATATCAAGCGTCGCATTGGCGGCGGCGGTTGCGATGGGATTGCCGCTGAGCGTTCCCGCCTGGTAGACGGGGCCGGTTGGGGCAAGCATGTCCATAATATCGGCTCTGCCTCCGACCGCGGCGGCGGGCAGTCCGCCACCTATTATTTTACCGAGGCAGGTTATGTCGGCTTTTATTCCGAAGAGCTCTTGCGCTCCACCGAGGGCCAGGCGAAAGCCCGTTATCACCTCATCGAATATGAGAAGCACATCGTTCTCGTCACACAACGTGCGGAGCGTTTCAAGATAGCCATCGACGGGCGGAACGACACCCATGTTTGCGGCTACCGGCTCAACCAGCACGGCTGCGATTTTTCCCTTGTGCTTTGCACAGGCAGCCTTGACTGCGTCGATGTCGTTGTAGGGTACCACGATAGTCAGGGCGGCCAGCGCATCCGGTACGCCGGGGCTTGAGGCGGTGCCGGCTTCGGCAAGCCCTGAACCGGCAGCGACCAGCAGCGAATCGCTATGGCCGTGGTAGCAGCCGGCCATTTTGATTACCAGATCTTTTTTTGTGCAGGCCCGTGCCAGCCGGATAGCAGTCATTACCGCCTCGGTGCCGCTGCTTACGAGCCGGACCTTTTCGATAGAATCGAAGGCGGCAACTATCTTCTGGGCCAGGCTGGTTTCGGCCAATGTCGGTGCTCCAAAGGAGGTTCCTTTCTGCACTGCGGCTTGGATAGCCTTGCACACCTCTGGATGGGCGTGCCCCAATATCATCGGGCCCCACGAGCCTACATAGTCAATGTATTGGTTACCGTCGATATCGTAAATTTTGGAGCCTGATGCCTGCTGGATGAAAAGAGGACCCACATCCACGCCGCCAAAGGCCCTTACGGGTGAGTTGACACCGCCGGGCAGAAAATCACAGGCCTCGGCAAAGGCGTCAGCAGATTTTGGGTAAATACTTTTTTGTTCGCTACCTTTGGCCATGGGTTTTTCCTTCGATGCTCGATTCTCGACAGGCTTTAGCGATACAGCATCGAGGTGCGTATGATAAGAGTATCGAGCGCGAACTTCAAATTATTTGTGTCGGCTGTTGGAATTTGCGTTTTAACCGTGCGTCAGGACGCCGAGCGTAGCAGATAGTGCCGTTTTTGCCGTTTTTTGGTGCGGGCTATTTTTCTTGCAAAGCTCAAAAAGTTGCATATAATCCTGGGTTTTGAGACTGATTCTTTGTCATCCTGGGGCGACGCCCAATGGTCTGGTGAGATTCTTTCTGCTGCAGCAGACCTTTGGCGGCCTGAGAATGACATTGGTAGTTGGAGCACAGTTATGAATTTGGTCAGATGGTTTCGAAAAAACAGAACGAAAGTCATGGCTGTTGTGGTCATCGTTATACTGTTTGGCTTTATAGGTGGCGGTACATTACTCCAACAACTTAGTCGAAGAAGAAAACGGACACTGGCCTACTTTGGAGAGGGCAAAAAAATAACAAACTTTGATTTAGATGCGGCCCGGCGGGAACTGGACACACTCACGATGCTGCGAGCAGACGACTTGCTGAGGGGGATAGATTTACGAGGGATTATGCTGGGCGAGCTGCTTTTTTCGGATGGGAGGGCTTCAGCGGCGCTGATCGGCCGAATACGACAGATTGTAAGGGCAAATCAATACACAATCAGCGATAGACAGATAATCGATGTTTACAAACGTCCGGTGCCAAGCAGCGATTTATACTGGCTGCTACTGAGGGAAGAAGCGCGGCTTGCAGGGATTATGGTACCGAATGAGGATGTGGGCAGGCAGCTTGTCCAAGTGCTACCGCAGCTATTCAATGGCCAAACATATTCACGGGTAATGAGATCACTCGTAGATCGACAGGGGATTCCGCAAGATCAGATACTGGCAACGTTCGGTAAATTGCTGGCGGTCTTGTTTTACGCTCAGACGGTTTGCTCGACCGAAGCTGTCACAAGCTCACAGATGATGCATACGGCCAGTTGGGAGAATGAGACGATTGATATCGAATTTGTAAGATTTGATCCTGCTGTATTTGCGGAGACTCAAGACGAGCCAAACGAAGAACAAGTGGTCGAGCATTTTGACAAATACAAGAGGTTTTTTGCCGGTGAGGTAGGCGAGGAAAATCCTTATGGTTTCGGGTATAAACTTGCCGACAGGGTCCAGCTTGAATACATGATTGTCAAGCTCGGCGATGTTTCGGCGACAGTGACGCCGCCCACATACGAAGAGACGGAAGAATATTACCAACGACATGTAAAGGAATTCTCGGAAACGGTCCCGGAAGATCCAAACGACCCGAATTCTCCGCTGGTCGAGCGAACGAAAAGATATGCTGAGGTGGCTGGCGCCATTTCGGAAGGTCTAATGCAAGATAAGATAAACATGAAGGCAGATACTATCCTTCAAGAGGCAAAGACGCTTACCGAAGCCAAGTTGCAGGAGGAAAACATAGACATTGAGAATGTTGGTGCTGAGACACTCAAGCAGTTGGCCGGCGATTATAAAACTGCAGCCGAGCAACTGAGCAAAAAGCATGGGGTCAAAGTATATACGGGACGGACCGGTCTGCTCAGTGCGGCTGATATGCGAGTGGACGAATACCTCGGCAGGCTATTTGTGACGAGGCCTGGGTACAGTCCCGTGCCGCTAACCCGCATTGTCTTTTCCATTGATGAGCTGGGGGTCAGTGAACTTGGGCCTTTCGATATGCCAACGCCAAGAATGTATGAAGATATTGGGCCGGCTGTGGACCTCATGCGGCAAATGATGAAGGAGACGTCCGGGCAAATAATGGTGGTGGTGCGTGTGATTGAAGCTACAAAGTCTTGTGAACCAGAAACGATAAATCAAACCTTTGACAAAGGGACGCTTGAGTTTGAGCAGGACCAAGAACAGTCGAGCGAAGAGGTCACTAAGAGTGATGAAGAATCTGGGGAGACTCACAAGGTCTACTCGGTAAGAGAAGGGGTGGTTGAAGACTTGAAGAAACTTGCAGCGATCGATACGACTAAGAGCAAAGCGGAGGAGTTTATTGGTCTGGTGGCCGAGAACGGCTGGGAGAGCACGGTTGACAAGTTTAATGAGCTTTATGGGCAGGGGGCCGAGCGAGATGAAAGTGACCCTAACGTGTTTAAACTGGAGGAATTCGCGGGCCTGCAGAGGATCTCAAGCAAGACACTGGCGACACTGGCCGTGCAAAGCGAGGGTTATCCAGGGGAGCGACTGTTCGTAAGAGAAGCGCAGAAG
>Ga0209427_10000525_pt1 | contig 40889 bp, 33 predicted proteins | sample DeeMarSWOR136_30_FD_187465 | JGI IMG/M metagenome (GOLD analysis project Ga0209427, IMG submission 187465) | Marine sediment microbial communities from White Oak River estuary, North Carolina - WOR-1-36_30 (SPAdes) (version 2) | ecosystem: Environmental > Aquatic > Marine > Intertidal zone >...
TCTGGGCCGGAGGCGGATTCCCAGATCCCATCCTTTGAGAACGACGTCCACAAAGATCCGGATTATTCGATTGAGACTTATGCATCCTGATTCTTAAACGGTCAATCGGATTCGGTTGGAGGGGTTTACCCTGATTTAGCCAAGATACTCGCGACTCCAAAGCATTTCAGCCGCCGCGAAGCCCTGTCTCCCCTGCCCTTGCATCCCTCACAATTCCCCGCGCAACCGGATAACCCAAGGCCCCCATATGTTGTGGCTTATTTTTTTTTGACACACAACCCCATTTCTCCTATACTTCCCCTATCAAAAAGCGAGTTCTTATCACTTATCACTTTGATCAGAGCACTCGCGGGTTAAAACATGGAAAAGAGAAAACAATCGATTTTGGCCGCTCTCCTATTTCTCGCATCCTTAGGCGTTCAAGCGACGGCCGCCATGTCTACAGAGGTTCCCAGGATGAGTAAAGAAGATCTCAATGCAAAGCTTGATGATCCTGATGTGGTTATCCTGGATGTGAGAACTGGCGGTAACTGGAAAGCGAGTGAGTTCAAAATAAAGGGTGCAATCAGAGTAAGTCCCAAGAATGTGGATTCCTGGGCTTCAAAATATGCCAAGGATAAGACCCTTTTCCTTTACCGCGCCTGACACGGTGAAGTGACAAGTGCCTGGACGGCACAGAAGCTTATGAAAAAGGGTTACACAAAAGTCTACGCCATCAAGGGAGGTTGGCCACGAATGGTTCAGGGCCAAATATCCGACTGAAGGGAAATAGAGACGTGGGGATGGATGAAATTCCCTCCAGGTTTCTATTCAATCAGCATTAGACCAAACGAAGCGTTTTTGTGAATTTCTGATAAAGCCTCACATGCCTTTACCCAAGGGACAGTGCGGATACGTACATTCTGAATAGTCTTTACATAGACCCCCATGACCCAACAGGGCAAGTTCAGCTTTGCCGATACGTTCTCCAACCAAGACTCGAGGCAGGATAAGATCCAAAACCGTTATCCTATGATAGAGACCACATGCGGGCACACCTTAGATAATGAGACGGCGTTAGCCACTAAGAGTACAGATAATTGGGTAACTCATACTGCTACTATACATAACTTAGAAATTAAAATTTGGACTTTTTACGACCATTAAGTTTGGGCATAACGCAGATATCAAGCAAAATAGCAACTAATGAATGGACACTATTTATAGCAATATTTAACAGGAAGGAGGTGATAACAATGCTTTTATTTTAGTTCTAAATAAAAGAGTTTAATGAGGAAAAAGCTAAACAAACTTTTATGCTTTTATTAAAGGAGATTAAACTATGCTAAGTAAAAAGTCATGTAAATTTAAGTTGATCAAGAGATTAATGAGCATTTTTTTGGTATTAACAATGATGACAGTCTTTGGAGTAATGAATGCCAATGCTGGAAAAATTAGAATGAAATTTTCCCATCAGAATAATGTTTATGACGCAGATCAATTGCTAGCAGAAACTTTCAAGAAGTTGGTTGAAGAACAAACAAAAGGTAATGTAAAAGTAATTATATATCCTGGCACACTGACGACTAGTGAAGAGGAAGCAATAGAGTTTGCCAAATCCGGCACTCTAGACATTGATCCAATTAGCGCTGGTCACATAGCCGGTTTTTATGACGATGTGCAATTTTTACAATTACCGTATCTCTTTAAAAGTGCGGAACATTATTCTGTTGCAAGGCGATCAGCGCTTGTGCAACAGATGCTTGAAGAATTAGGAAAGGCAACCGGCCTAATTGCTTTAGGCATATACTCAGATTGCAATGGATTTGCAATAGCGAGCACTAAACCAATAAACAACATTAGTGATACTAAAGGAATAAAATTGCGCTGTATGCAAAATCCATTGTTCGTTGATATTTATAACGCATTTGGTTTTACAGTTACACCCACTGATTGGGGAGAGCTTTATACATCGCTCCAAACAGGTCTGGTAAATGCTAATGATTTAGGTGTTTACTGCCAATATGTTTTTAAGCTCAATGAGGTTGTAAAAAGTTTTGCTATTTTGAATCAAATGTGGACACAAAAGGTTCTCTTTATATCACCTAGAACATGGAAAAAATTAAGTGATAGCCAACGTAAAATAGTTAAAACAGCTGCCCAGGAAGCGATTGAGCTAACAGACGCATGGCAGTATGTTAGGGAAAAACAATATATCACAAAGGCCAAGAAAGACGGATATAATGTAACTTATCCTGATACGGCTCCATTTAAAAAAGCTTCAGAGAAGGTATATGAAAATTGGTTTAAGAAGAAACCCCATTGGAAAACCTGGTATAATGAAATTCAATATCTTGACCCAGGGGCAAGACTACCTGAGGCCTTTAAAGGTAAAAAAGAGTGATGTTTAATCCAAAGCGTCAAGGGTGAAGCTGTAGTGAACTATCGCGAACCCTTGACAACGCAGGAGATGGAGTATCAACGGCTTTCCCGAAGGGTAAACAAAAGGGAGATCTTAAAATGAGTATTACTATATATCTTCTATAGAGAGGTTTCAAAATATCGATTTCAAACCTTGATTTCATTTTGATTTCAGTATCTTCTATATTCATCTCGCTTTTGTTTGTGCAACTTTGAGGTTCAAGTTTATACCGAGCTTTGTGTGCTGGTATCGCCTCTTCGATACCCCAGCGGATCAATCAGGTTTTGTCATTTTTCAACATATTTATTGGAATCGATCGTTTAAAATAAACGTTATTAAAGGGGGCTGTTACAATGGGAGATGATGAAGAAAAAAAAGGGTTGGTTAGAACAACCATTGATTCAACAGTAGAGAAAATAAAAACAGGGAACAACGTGTTTTTGTTTATATTAATGGTTGGGATGGCATTGGTACTAGGAACTAACATAACTATGAGATTTTTATTGAATCAGCCTATCTCTTGGTCAAACGCGATTTCAAGATATGCTTACATCTATATTGTACTTTTAGGAACTGCTGTTTCATACATGGAAGGACAACATGCACAGATTGAGTCCATGTACAACGTTGTATCAAAGAGATTCAAGATTGTCTTTGATGTTTTTCACATTATGGTAATGATGTTTCTTTCTATTGTGCTTATCATCATAGGAATGAAACATACGATTACTATGTGGGATGCTCACTCGCCTGTGATACCTTGGCTCTCACTGGGTATTGTTTATCTGTCAATACCAATATGTGCGTTTACTATTATTGTTTTTCTCATACAAAAGATGCTTAACATAAAAATGCAGACAGAGGTTTAGCAGTGATATACATAATACTCATGATAATTTGTTTCTTTTTTCTAATGCTTATTAGAGTACCAATCCCGTTCGCTTTGCTTGCTTCAACGTTAGTATACTACTTCGGGGTGCATATACCATTAGATATTGTTGTCGTAAGGTTATTGAGATCGTTTGATTCATTCATACTTTTGGCGATCCCTTTTTTTATATTAGCAGGAAGAATAATGTCGGAAGCAGGAATAAGTGATCGATTGGTTAAGGTATCAGATTTGATCGTAGGTAGAGTTAAAGGTAATTTGGCGTATGTAAACATAGTGGTGAGCATGTTTTTTGGCGGTATTACAGGAACCGCTATTTCTGATACAACTGCTATAGGTGCAATCTTGATTCCCACAATGAAGAAAAAAGGTTACACAAAAAGATTTAGTGCTGCGGTGACTGCTGCATCATCTACTATGGGGCCTATCATTCCTCCGAGCCTCATGTTTATCATATATGGTTCTATAGCTCAGGTATCAATACGAGACATGTTTCTTGCAGGAGCTATACCTGGTTTGATGATAGGCTTAGCACAAATGACTGTAGTAAAACTTCATACATTAAAATATGATTTGCCCAGGAGAAAAGAAAAAATAGGAAAAACTGAGGCTATAAAAATAATTAAAGGTGCCACCCTGGCCATATTGTTGCCCGTAATTATTTTAGGAGGTATTCTCCTAGGTATAGTTAGTCCTACAGAGGCTGCTGTAGTAGCAGCATTTTATGCTGGATTTATTGCGGTTTTTGTTTATCGTACTTTATCATTTAAAAGGCTTTTAGTTGTTATAAAAGATTCAGCTGTTGAAACTGGAAGTGTTTCAATTATTATAGCAGCAGCTGCTTTGTTTGGATGGGCTTTATCTAATGAGCAGGTACCGCAAAGGTTTGCTGAATCGTTAATTGATATTACTACTTCTAAATGGCAAATACTACTTTTAATAAATTTTATGCTATTTGCTTTGGGAATGTTCATGGATAGTATACCAGCTATAATGATAGTAACACCAGTTTTTTTGCCGTTGTACAATATGCTCAATATCGACCCATTGCATGCGGGTCTTTTCATGAGTGTAAATCTGATCACGGGACTAGCTACTCCACCAGTGGGATGTTGTTTATTTGCCGCTTCAATTATTTCTGAAGCATCAATCGAAAGAATAAGTAGAGCCATTTTACCTTTTTTAGCGGCTAATGTTATTGTGGTGCTCTTAGTTACATATATACCATTCTTTACATTGTTTATTCCATCTCTTTTCTAATGGCCTTTTAACATTAATGATTTTCTCTATTAACCCAGCAAAGAATATACCAATATTGTTAAATAAATGTACTAAAGGCCTTAGAGGAGTTCAAGAGAGACGTAGGCCGAGATCATTCGATTAAGCACGGATTATTTATAGAAGGCCATAAAAGAATAAGATGATCCAGTGATTTATTTTATTTAGGTCAAGCCAAATATCTGCGACCATCTGCTTAAACCGCAGCAAATTCTATAATAAAAAACAGGAGGAAAAATGCAATGATACCTGATATCAAAAAAATTCTTTATGCTACCGATCTCTCACAAAATTCTGCCCATGCTTTTCGCTATGCCGTATACTTTGCAAAAAAATTTGATGCTGAGATCATCATTTTGAATGTTATTGAGGGAACATCGCAAGATGCTATAAAATTACTTGCGCCCTATCTCGATAAGCAGTACCTCGAGGAGATCTTAGAAAAAAGAGTGACCCACGCCATCGAACGAATTAACAATAGATTGAAGATATTTTGTGATAAGGAACTTGCAGATGATCCTGAATGTGCAGAAAAAATCGCTTCAATAGAAGTCTACCGGGGCTATCCTGAAGAAGAGATACTTAAAAAGGCGGACGCTTTAAACTGCGATGCGATCATAATGGGAACTCATGAAAAAGGCATCACGCATACCTTTTTGGGAACTGTTTCTAAAAGGGTGCTGCGGCGGTCTAGAAAGCCTGTTTTTATCATCCCCTTGCCGAAAGGGGAGACAGACATATCGTTCGATGATAATGATGATTAGGTGAGGAGTCCTTAGGATGGGGTTATCCATTACTGGCCTTTCAATATTAACGGAACAGATTTTCGTATTATTTGGTTTTCGACAACTAGGAGCTTCTCGATCAATTCGATGATCTTAAAAGAAATATTGGATGCTCTTACAAGAAACGAAATCATAAGGACCTAAGAAGCAGTTGATAATTATATCTAAAATTTTATAAACAAAGTGAGGGAGTCAATTCTATGGAAACAGTGAGAGATGGTAAAGGCAAACAGGAACAGATGTTAGGTAACGGGGAGAAGATCAAACGATATCTACGGAATATATCGCCTGCTCTTTTGGAAGTACAGAACATCGATTCGATCGAAATCCTGGAAATGAGAAGTGGTTCATATAATCTTAACTTTCATGTCAGAGTGAATCAAAAGGAATTCATTTTTCGCATCAATATTGAACAGCAAAGTGGGCTTGCCAAACAGATCGAATACGAATTCATGGTAATGAAATTTCTTGAAGGTCATCGCATAGCACCAAAGGCCTATTATTTTGACGACAGCCAGGAACGTTTTGATTTTCCTATTATGATTGAGGAATATCTGGAGGGCCCTATTTTATCTTTAGAAAAGGAAGACTTTTTAGAAGATCTTTCAAAGGTCGCTGAATTGATGGTTAGGCTCCATTCGCTTGAACCCGGAGACAGGCCGTTTATAACCTGGAAAGACCCGTTGACAGACACCTATGAGTTAGCCCGGAGTGACCTGATTGGCCTTGAGGCGAAAAGAACCTCTGAAAAGAAAACGATCAGCCTGGCAAAAAAACTATTGGAAAAAACTGAGGCGATGGTACTTAAGCATCGTCATTTGTTTCATGCCGACAGTTTAAATCATACTGATTTATGTTGTGAAAACTTTATCAAAACGGCTCAGGGGTTAAGATTGATCGACTGGGAAAAACCCAGGGTGGATGATTATAGCTATGACATTTGTTGTTTCCTTTCTGAGCCTGCAGAGTTGTATAATTCCCAGAAGCTTCTGAATTCAGAAGAGCGTATGAACTTTTTGGATAACTATGCGCGCTTGAGTGGAAAAAATCCGGACCATCTTATGGAAAAGGTCAAGATAAGAGAACCCCTGATTTCACTACACTGGATACTGTGGGGGGCAACCATGCTTTGTGATCTCAAAGATCGCCATACATCGCCTGAATTGTTGGAAGCCCACAAGGAAAAGATCGTTCGATATGAAAGAATTGCTAAGCCGGAGAACATCGAAAAACTTCTGGAATCATTATAGTTTTGAATCAACAATATCGTTAATAGCTCATTTGACAGGATAACAGGATGAACATGATATAAATCAAGGAACTTAGCGCTTCGCGCTAATTGGAATATTGGAGTAATGGAATGGGATTTGGGTTTCTTGAGAGTGTTTATGAAAAATGTATGCTTATAGAACTTTGTAAAGCAGGCCTTGACGCAGAATCACAAAAACCTAATATAGCTTACTATGAAAACGAGATTTCAAGTGAATTTTTAGCTGATATTATGGTGAATGATAAACTGGATTAAAAAATTATCTTATTAATCCTGTTATCCTGTCTAAAGGCAAGACTGAAAGGAGGAAGAAATGGCAAGATCGACAATCATGATGGTTGGAATAGGGGATTTGGGAGGTCATGTTCTTGAAATGCTTGTTCGTGCCCCTGGCTCACGTCGAATCATCACTGCCGACGTAAACGAGGATTGGGGGTACCGGAAAACGAATATAGCAGCCTTTGGCGCTTCTCAGTTGGGCTCCTATCCCGAGGTGGAATTCATAAAAATTGATCTTTACAATATCGAACAGACAGCAGAAATCATCTCTAAATACAAACCCGAGATCATCTACAGCGCAGTGTCGCTCCAATCCTGGTGGGTTATCAATATCCTGCCCAAGGAAGTGTTTGAGGAGTTGGACATTGCACGGTTCGGTCCCTGGCTCCCCATGCACCTGACACTAGTCTACAAATTAATGCAGGCGGTCAAGCAGACAGGATTGGATATCAAGGTGATCAACTCGGCCTTTCCTGATGCAACACATCCTGTTCTGGATAAGGTTGGATTGGCCCCAATCATCGGTATCGGCAATGTGGCCAACCCGGTCCCTGCCATCAGAAGTTCGATTGCTTACAGGTTACAAAGGCCCATGAAGGATGTCACGGTTTTATTTTTTGCACAGCATTATGTAAGCCATTACCTGCCTCGCTTCGGTAGTGCAGGAGGGGCGCCTTATTTTCTGAAAGCCGTGGTGGACGGTGAAGATGTAACCGGCGAGTTTAACATGGAAGAAGTATTTGCGGATATCCCTACTAGATTTCGCCGAGCAGGTGGTCGGGACGGGCAAATCCTTACGGCTTCCTCGGCAGCTGGAATTACTCTGGCCGTGGCGGATGACACAGGGGACTTTATGCACGCCCCGGGTCCCTCGGGCCTGCCGGGAGGATATCCTGTGCGTGTTAACAGAAACGGAGGAAAAGTCATTCTTCCCAAGGGATTGACACTTGATGAAGCCATCCGCATTAACGAGGAGGGGCAGCGATATGATGGCATTGATCGGATCGATCAGGATGGAACCGTTCACTATGCTGAAAAATCAGTCGCCATTATGAAGGAGATGGTGGGCTATGACTGTAACATGATGAAGCTGGAGGAGACAGAAGAGCAATCCAGAGAATTGGGTCGCAAATTCAAGGAATTTGCCGAAAAGTATAAATAACCGTGCCCGTCTTCTGACGGATTACCCAGAAAACAAGGCGTGAAGGAGAGATCTATGCGTTCAATGAAGGCTGCTGTCATGGGAGGAGGAAACGGCTCTCATACAATAGCAGCGGATTTGGCCCTTAAAGGGCTGACAGTGAACATGTTCGAAATGGCTAAATTTGCAGGCCGTATGAAAAAGGTATTCGAAACCCGCGAGATTGAAATGTCAGGGGTGGCAGGGGGGAGATAGCAAGTTTGAATTTGGTGAACACCGATATTCGGGAAGCGGTTGACGGAGCCGAAGTCATCTCTATTCCGCTTCCCGGATTTACCATTTCCGCGTATGGGCGAATTCTGGCTCCCCTGCTGACGGAAGATCATATCGTAGTAATCATGCCGGGAACCCTTTCTGCTCTTGAGTTTCGAGAAACTATTCGAGCCAACGGGAACCTGGGTGAACCGATTATTGCTGAAACAGGGGGACTGCCTTTTGCAACCCGCCTCATTGGGCCGGGAAAGGTTAAGACATTTAATATCAGGTCTGTTTGCGGCCTTACCGCCATTCCCGGGAATAAGGGCAATCTTATACACGATAAGCTAAAGAGATTATATCCTTTTGACCTTAAAAAATTCACCCTCATTTCATCTTCAGCATACCCAAAATCCTCCGCACATATTTCCTCTACGACATTTAGCCACGATACTCTCAACTCCAAAGCATTTCAGCCGCCGCGAAGCCCGCCTCCCCTGCCCTTGCATCCCTCACAATCCCCCGCGCAACCGGATGACCCAAGACCCGCATATATTGTGACTTATTTTTCTTGACACACAAACCCATTTCTCCTATACTTCCCCTATCAAAAAGCGAATTCTTATCACTCAAAGATTTTCCCCCTCTCTTTGAAAAAAAAAGAATAGGCTAGGGGGTGCGTTAGTTGAAATATACATTATTTATTACTCTCTATTTTGTATATTTCCTACCATAAAAATAAATAACAAAGGACACCCCAAAATGATATCTCAATTAATTGTCACGGACGTTTTAGTGATATTTCTTTTAATTACGCAGGTGCTCGCCCAGCATGACTGGGAGAACCAGAATATGATCGGACAGAACAAAGAACCTACACATGCTACATTAATGGTTTTCCCTGATAAGGAATCAGCACAGAGGGGAGACAGGAGAGCATCCCCGTTTTATAAGTCACTCAATGGTCGATGGAAATTTAATTGGGTTAATAAGCCAGCAAACAGATCTGTGGATTTTTATAAACCAGATTACGATGTTAGTGCATGGGATAGCATCGAAGTGCCCAGTAACTGGCAAATGCAAGGTTATGGGATTCCTATTTATCTAAATATTCCTTATGCCTTTAAGAAAAATCCCCCTTTTATTCAAAACGACTATAATCCGGTGGGCTCCTATCGCACAGAATTTACTATACCCCAAAAATGGAATAACCGTCAGGTATTTATCAACTTTGACGGGGTGGAGTCCGCTTTTTATCTTTGGATCAATGGAGAAAAAGTAGGGTATAGTCAGGGTAGCCGTACACCTGCGGAGTTTGACATCACCGAATATTTGAAAAATGGCACAAATATATTAGCGGCGGAAGTATATCGCTGGTCGGATGGATCATATCTCGAGTGTCAGGACTTCTGGCGTCTAAGCGGAATATTTCGCAATGTTTACCTTTTTTCAACTCCTCTGGTACATATCCGTGATTTTGAAGTACAGTGCCAGTTGGATGAAGAATATCAGAATGCTACTTTGAATGTAAAAACCTGGGTTAGAAACTTTTCCGATAAACCAACAGAAGATTTACGAGTTGAAATTTCCCTGCTTGATATTGAGGATAAATTGGTGGGTTCAGAAGTACTGATGTATAAGGATCTTTCTAAGATCGATGCGGGTGATGAGAAAGCAGTTGAAATGACTGTTGATGTCACAAATCCATCCAAGTGGTCCGCAGAGCAACCGAGTTTGTATAAAGTGATTTTGTGTTTAAAAAATAATGATGGGGAGGTGCTTGAATACGAAAGTTGTCAATTTGGATTCCGGAAAGTGGAGATTAATGATGGACAATTATTGGTTAACGGTGTACCGATTTTAGTTAAAGGAGTAAATCGTCACGAGCATGATCCGGTTACCGGCCATTATGTGAATGAAGAATCGATGATCACTGATATTAAATTGATGAAACAATTTAATATTAATGCTGTACGTACCAGCCATTATCCCAATGATCCCAGATGGTATGAATTATGTGATCAATATGGATTATATTTGATAGATGAAGCCAACATAGAGTCACATGGTATGGGCTATCACCCAGATGTAACACTGGGAAATAATCCGGAGTGGGAGAAGGCACATCTTGACCGAATTGTCAGTCTGGTAGAAAGAGATAAAAACCACCCATCTGTGATAATCTGGTCCATGGGTAACGAAGCCGGAGATGGATGTAATTTTGAAGCAGCTTCTAGATGGATACATGAACGAGATCCTTCCCGGCCAGTGCATTACGAACGTGCTGAAGATCGCCCACATGTAGATATTTACAGCCCCATGTATGATTTTATAGATGACTTGAAGAGATATGCGAGTAAACCGCAAGACAGACCGTTAATTTTATGTGAGTATGCCCATGCCATGGGTAATAGTGTAGGTAACTTGCAGGACTATTGGGATGTCATTGAAAGTGAAAAGCACCTGCAAGGGGGGTTTATATGGGATTGGGTTGACCAGGCATTATGGAAGACCACTTCCGATGGAAGGAAATTCTTTGCGTATGGTGGCGATTATGGTGATAATTTTAATGATGGTAATTTTCTGTGCAATGGCCTGGTTCAACCGGACCGCCGCCCTAATCCATCGCTATATGAAGTTAAAAAGGTATATCAATATGTAAAAGTTACCGCAGTTAAACCATTAGCAGGTGTTTTTAAGGTAAAAAATAAATATGACTTTCTTTCTCTTGGTTTTTTGAATATTAGTTGGGAATTAGCAGCAGATGGCCATGGTATACAGAATGGTGAATTATCTAAAATTGATATGGCCGCAAAGCAAGTCCGGGAGATTGTAATCCCTTTTACCAAGCCTGAATTAAAGCCAGGAACGGAATGCATGCTTACAATTACTTTTAGTCTATCTCAGGATACACCTTGGGCACAGCGGGGACATGTCGTTGCCTGGGATCAATTTAGATTACCTTTCAAGGTACCTGAATCGCCAAAAGTAAGCCTGAGTACCATGGCTGATCTGGAAGTTAATAAAACTGCTGATAAAGTTGTCATCGCTTGTAATAATTTTTCAATAAAGATTAATAGAAATAGTGGTGCTATAGAGTCCTACAGGTTTCAAGACAAACAGCTGATAACCAATCCTCTAATTCCAAATTATTGGCGGGTACCAATTGACAATGACATTGGTAATGGCATGCCGACGAGATTGGCGGTATGGCGAATGGCTGGTCAGACACGTATTGTTGAGACAATTGATGTACGTCAGCCTGCGAAGCAGAGAGTAGAAATCGAGGTTAAATTTAAGATACCAGCAGGGGGCTCGATCCAAACAATACTATATACAGTATATGGGAGCGGTGTTGTTGTAGTTGATAATAATTTTTCACCTGGAATGACCTTACCAGATCTGCCACGGTTTGGGATGCAGGTGGGGATAAATGGTGAGTTTAATACCATCAAATGGTATGGCCGAGGACCCCAGGAGACCTATTGGGATAGAAAAACCGGTGCTGCAGTGGGTATTTATTCCAGTGCGGTTAAGGATCAGATCCATCCCTATATTCGTCCGCAGGAGTGCAGCAACAAGACCGATGTGCGCTGGTTAACGCTTACGAATGAACAAAATGTTGGGATTTTGATAGTGGGAATGCCGAACTTGAGTATTAGTACCTGGCCCTTTTCTATGGATGATCTGGAACGGGCGAATCATACATTTGAATTGCCAAGAAGGGAAAACCTTACTGTCAATATCGACCATAAACAAATGGGTGTTGGAGGTGATAATAGCTGGGGAGCTCGCACACATCCCGAGTATTGTCTACCGGCGAAGCCGTATCAATACAAATTTAGACTTACACCATTAACAGGAACAGAAGATTCGATAGAGAAGTTGGTTAGAGTTTCATTTGAATGACCCACCCTATTGTAAACGCGTAAACATGTCGATGCGTGAATGTGTTTATTAATTGGTGGTTCCAAAGATCCGCTTTCCGTTGTGCCCTCTGCGGTTTATTTTGATAAGTATATGAAAGGAAGTCATCTATGACATTAGAGTTGATTGATTGGATATCGATAGGTGGATTTTTCTTAGTTTCCTTAATTGTAGGTGTAAGTGTTGCTAAGCGAGCGGGGTCAAGTGCAACTGAATTTTTCGCGTCGGGACGCAGTATGCCTGGTGGTTATTGGGAGTTTCAATGGTTGCCACAACTTTCTCTGCCGACACACCGAATCTGGTAACTGACCTGGTAAGACAGCATGGAGTTGCCGGTAATTAGTTGTGGTGGGCATTTCTTTTAACTTGGATGGTAACGGTTTTTATTTATGCCAAACTATGGCGTCGCTCCCAGGTCCTCACCGATATCGAGTTTTGTGAATTACGCTATAGCGGGAAAACAGCAGCATTTTTACGGGGATTCCGTTCTCTCTATTTGGGTGTATTTTTTAACGTTGTCATCATGGCTGCTGTGTTATTAACTGCAATTAAAATATATATTGTGACTTATTTTTCTTGACACACAACCCCACTTCTCCTATACTTCCCCTATCAAAAAGCGAGTTCTTATCACTCAAGTCTTTCCCTGACGATTCATGTGAAGGCACCTATAAAAATCACTCCAACACAAATATTTCTGATAAATCACCAAGCGTAACCTTAAATTCTCCTGGTTCCACTACCCATTTATTATCCCGTCCAACAAAAGCCAGATCATCTTTGGTTAAGGTAAATATCACGGTCTCACTTTGACCACGCTCTAACCAAACACCTTTAAATCCCTTGACTTGTCTAACTGGTGGTGTAACTGAACGAACTAAATCACTCAGATACAAAATTACGACTTCTTTGCCTGGTCTTTTTCCGGTATTCTTGACATCAACCTTAACGGTCAATGGGAGACTCGTTGTTATCTTTTTTTTATCTAGTACCAGATTGCTATATTCAAATGTGGTGTAACTTAAGCCATGACCAAAAGGAAATTGTGGATCATATTTATTGGGTCCTTTTACTTCGTTATATTTATGATCATAACTGTAAAGAGCGTTATGATAGCGCGGATAAGTAATTGGCAATTTCCCACACGGATTAAAATCACCAAACAATACATCAGCCACGGCCAGTCCCCCTTCATTACCTGGTAGGTAAGCCATCAGAATAGCTCCGGCGTCATCGACAATACGGTTAATGATTCTTGGGCGCCCTTCTACCAACACCAATACTACGGGGATTCCAGTTTGTTCTAGAGCTTCGGCTAATTTGAGTTGGGCCTTTGGTAAAGTTAAGTCGTTGATATTTCCAGGCGTTTCACAATAAGCATTTTCACCAAGGCAAACTATTGCTACATCTGCATTTTTTGAACCTTCAACGACTGATTGAATATCAATCTCCTTATCGAAACTGGTACCAGGTATATAAGTCAAATTTTGCTTTCCAACTTTTTCTTCGATGGCTTCCAGGATGGTATTTTTATCTTTCGGATAAAGCGCTTCTTCTGTTCCCTGCCAAGTATAGGTCCATCCTCCATTTAATGGTACTAGTGAGGTGGCTGTAGGACCGGTTACCAGTACCTTTTTATTTTTAGCCAGTGGGAGCAGGTCATTTTCGTTCTTTAATAAGGTTATGGATTCCCGCGCGACTTGCAGAGCTACAGCAGCAAACTCCTTTGATCCCATTTTGTTTTTCATTTTTTTATTAGGATAAGGATTCTCAAAAAGTCCTAGCTCAATTTTTACTCTCAAAATTCGCTCCACCGCTTCATCGATTCTGCTAACCGGAACTTCGCCTTCCTTAACAAGTTCTAATAGATCATTGTAAAAGCTAAAATCATATGGCACCATACTCATATCCACACCGGCCATCACAGCCATTCGAACTGCTTCCTTGTTGGAAGTAGCAATTTTATCGCGCTCATACAAATTGATGATATCGGCCCAATCGCTCACAGTAAATCCCTTAAATCCTAGTTGATTTCTAAGAACTTCGGTTAACAGATGATAACTAGAGTGTACAGGTATGCCATTGATATCGGAAGAATTAATCATAACCGTGTGCACTCCGGCCTCTACTGCCCCTTTAAAGGGTGTAAGGAAGATTTCACGCAACATACGCTTTGGAATCCAGGCTGGTGTTCGATCTTTTCCAGAAAGAGGCACGCTATATCCAAGATAATGCTTCATACAGGCAGCAACTTTGTCTGGCGCAGAAATATCATTGTTATCCCCTTCAAGACCCTTTACATAGGCCTTGCCCATGACACTTACCAAATGAGGATCTTCTCCATACGTTTCCCAAAGACGTGGCCAGAGAGGATTCCGTCCTACTCCTAAAACAGGATTGAAATTCCACGGGATTCCCGAAGCGCGTACTTCGAAAGCTGTAATTTCGCCTTCTTTTTTAGACAAATCAAGATTCCAGGTAGCGGCCATGCCCAAACTCTGGGGAAATAAGGTTGCCTCAAGGGTATAATTCGCACCGTGGATAGCATCAATTCCGTAAATAACTGGGACTCCCAAACGGGTCTTTTTGGTAGCAAGGTCTTGAATGGCTGTAATCACTTTATGCCAATGGTCAACCGTATGCGCAACATCATACACATTTAAAATAGAACCCACATGATATTTTATGATGGCTTCCTCTAATTTTATTGGATCAAGCTCATGTTGGGTCGTGGATGTTCCTCTTGTTTTGGTAACTACCTGAAGGGTCACCTGAGTCATCTGGCCAACCTTCTCCTCAAGAGTCATTTTAGAGAGTAAATTTTCTATCTTCTTATCAATCGAAGCCGCCTTTTGTTGTGCTGAAACCTTTGTAATGACAAAACAGCATAAGATTACAATGGGTAATGATAGTCTGTACTTTTTCATAATCGGTTTCCTCCTTACTAAGATTGAAGCCTCTCGGCTAAAATTGAGTCATTGTTTATTAATGAGTTATTAAAATTATGTCTCATTTTTGCCTTAAAAATGACTAACGAGTCATAAATTTTTAGCCAAAAGCCTCCAGATTATTGTGATCTGCCCATCACTTCATTTACCAGCCTTAAGCACCAGGCGGTAAATGTTTGACAGATTTATGATAAGGGGAACGTTGCCTTCGCGATAGAACCCGACGATCTCCAACAGCTCCTGTTTCAAAGCATTTCAGCCGCCCCGAGGTCCCGCCTCCCCTGCCCTCGCATCCCTCATAATCCCCCGCGCAACCGCATAACCCAAGACCCCCATATATTGTGACTTATTTTTTTTTGACACACAACCCCATTTCTCCTATACTTCCCCTATCAAAAAGCGAGTTCTTATCACTCATCGAGACAATGAAAGGAAGATTCCGCAATGGCTGAAATCAAGGGCATTGTGCCGCCCACGGTAACGCCCTTTATCAAAGGAACGAATGAGGTCGATATTCCGACCGTGAGGGATCACACTGAATTTTTGATTGAGAGGGGAATACACGGCGTATTTGTCTCAGGCACCACCGGTGAGGGCCTGCTCCTCGATCCCGCTGAACATCGTAAGCTCGTGCAGGCAGTCGTAGATCAATCTAGGAAGAGGATTGCGGTCCTCGCGCATGTCGGGGCAATAGATACTTCAAGGGTTCTGAACCTTATTGAAGGGATAAAAGACCTTGGCGTTGATACTTTCACCGCGGCGGCACCCTTCTACTATAAGTACGATGAGGATTGTCTGCTTTCGTTTTACAGCGATATTTCCCGGGCAAGCGGGGATACACAATTTTTTGTCTACAACAACCCATTCACTACTGGGCATAACATCAGTCCAGAGTTGGCCTGTAAGATCGCGGAAAGGTGCCCGAATTTCGCGGGAATAAAGGACAGCAGTGAGAGTATTATACAGATCAGTACTTATTGCGCAAAACTACCCCATAAATGCTTTCTCGTTGGAACAACCGCTATGATCCTTCCATCTCTCAGTGTCGGGGCAAGAGGGGCAGTCCCGGGTATGGCAAATTGTTTGCCTGAGCTCCTGGTCGGTTTGTGGGACACATTTTTCCAGGGAGATCTACAGGCTGCCCGTGAGAAGCAACACTACATCAACCAGATTACCGCAAGGTTTAAAGTCGGGCCGTCCATTCCCGTCTACAAATTCATCCTCAAGCTAAGGGGCTTTAACTTCGAGTACTCCTTACCTCCCCAAAGAGAACTCACCGAAGGTGAAAAGACGAGAATTCGTGAAGTCTTCGAGGAAGTAAGACCCCAGTTAACAAAATAGGAAGCGGAGTTATCCGTAGACTCCGCAATGCCTTTGAGAAATTGGAAAAAGCCATGGCTATCGCAAGGAATGCAGATGAAGATTTTCGCTTCATTGGGATTGACATAGGTGGTAGCAAGATTCTGGGTATTATAACAGATGATCAAGGTACTCCGTGTTTCCGGAAGTCGAAGGGAGTAGGTGAATCAATTAAAGTGAACCTTGCAGAGGTTATCTGCTCTTTTGCAAAGGAATTCATTGGCCTGGCAAGAGATTCATTTAAAAGAATCGTTGGAATTGGCGTCTCGATCGCTAGTGCACTCGATGAAAGTCGGTCGAGGCTCCTGTTCTCGCCTAGCTATCCTCAGTCTATAGGTACTCCCCTCAGGAGCATACTCCAAGATCGTTTGGGATATCCAGTTGTTTTAGAAAACGATCTGAATGCAGCTGCATGGGGAGAGAAGTGCTGTGGCAATGGCCGTGGTTATAATAACTTTTATATGATAACTGTTGGCACCGGATGTGGAGGAAGCTTTATTTGTGGAGGTGATATCTATCGAGGACTAAGCGGAGTATCCTTGCTCGGACATGTAACATTTTTTCCTAAAGGTGGCCCTCAGTGTTCATGCGGAAACACTGGCTGCATACAGAGTGTACTGTCAGGAACGGCAATTGCCCGTATGGCAAGGGACGCAATTGAAAAGGGCAGAGAGTTACGATTTCTTCGGAAAGATTTGACGAAACTATCTGATATTACCAGTGAGGACGTCTTTGCCGCAGCCTATGCAGGAGATCGGGTCGCCCTGGAGATTGCAAGGAAGGTAGGTCGGTCATGCGGACTCGTTGTCAGCGATATTATCCACCTCTTGTGCCCGGATGCAGTAATCATTGGTGGAGGAGTTGCACAAGCTGGGCCTCTATTTTTTGATACAGTAAGAGAAGCTGTAAGAACTAGGATGCTTGTTGAGGCTGAGAAGAGGTGTGAAATACTGCCCGCTGGTCTAGGTCCAGATGCTGGGGCCATTGGAGCAGCTATGTTGGCAGCCAGAGAATGTCAGCTTGAAGATAAACGCACTCGAAAATAAAAGTGATTCTTGACTCGATAGGTGGAGAAGGAAGGATCAGAATTGTTTGAAACCTATCTACATCTGAACAATCAAAAAGGAGGAACAGCAAAATAATCTCGAACGCTAAGATTAAAGGAATCATTCTTGGGTTCTGTTTAATGCCCATCATGGTGGGTCTGGCGACAAATGCCTCGGCAGGGAAAGTCACTCTTAAATTAGGCTGGGCAGAAACCGCTGATCCTTTTAAAAAACAAGTGAGCGCAGCTATGCTCGTATTCAAGCACTATGTGGAGCAGCAATCAGGTGGGGAGATCAAGGTTAATCTTTATTGTCACGTTTGTACCCAGTATTAGCCTGTATTTACCTCGGTTGTTTGGATTGATCGACTAGACTGGACAAAAGGTGTTTTGATGGAAGCTGTGGTGCCGAGGATACGAATGTGGAATATTGATGGAGGAGGACAAAGATGCCCTATAAGGTAGTCATAACCGATTACTATTATCCGACGCTGGAGCAAGAAAAAAAGGTGTTTAAGAACACAGATATTCAAATCTACGATTGCAACGGCAAATGTAAAACGGAGAATGATGTCATAAAATATGCCAGGGATGCTGATGCTATCATTACCCAATTTGTGCGCATTACAAAGCATATTCTCGATAATCTGTTATATTGTAAGATCATTGTGAGATATGCTGTCGGGTTGGACACTATTGACATAGAAGCGGCTACTGAAAAAAGAATTATGATTGCTAATGTTCCTGACGCGAATATCAATGAGGTGGCTGAGCATACCTTGGCATTAACGCTCGCTATCTTAAGAAAGGTTAAACTAATGGATCTGGAAGCCCATAGAGGGATTTGGAGTTATGAGGGAGCTGTACCTATCTATAGGGTGTCAAAACTGACTTTGGGCTTAATAGGCTTTGGAAAAATCGGAAGAATTGTTGCACACAAATCCACAGCGTTGGGGTTCAAAAAGGTGCAAGTGTTCGATCCTTACTTCAAGGAAATTGACCGATATCCGAATTTCGAGTTCGTGCCTTTGGAAAATCTGTTAAGCACATCTGATATCATATCCATTCACGTGCCCCTTACTGAAGAAACGAGGGATCTGATTAATGCAGAAACGATAGAGTTAATGAAAAACGGAAGCTATATCATTAATACATCGCGCGGCAGCATTATTAGGGAGAAGGACTTAATTGAGGCCCTGGATAATAAGAAGGTGGCCGGCGCGTGTCTCGATGTTCTGGAAGATGAGCGGAACGTCAGGGATAGTCCGCTTTTGGGATACGAAAATGTTATCATTACTCCGCATATGGCCTGGTATTCAACTGATTCCATTAAGGAGGTGCAGAGAAAGGCCGCCGAACAGGTTAAGCAGGCTTTGCTTGAGGGAAGGCCAAACTATTGGGTTAATAAATTCTAAACCAATAAGAGTCATTCGTGCTATCACTATGCGTATGTGACTGTCTCGCCAAGGGGAGTCGAGGTCGACGTGTATGAAAAGGATATCTCCTACCTTCCCGATTGGCACGGCATGGACGATGACTTTACGGGAGTGCTTGACAGTATAACCATTTCCAAATAGCTGAGGAGCGGTGATAGCATTCAACGTTTCCACGTTGAATGCTATCACCTTTTCTTCTCAACAGAGGGTGATTGATATTGATCAGTCGGGGGAGGGGTATTCTTATCCCCTCCAGCCTGTCAAGGGTCGGCCTTACCCTTTCCTTCGCCTGAGCCCTTCGGTCTGTTCCTCGGCCATGAGCTCGGGCCGAATGGAGCTCAGGGTCGAAGACGCAGGACAAGCTCTGCTGGCCCTCGATGGGTACCCCACCTCTCCAGCAGGTTACGCTCAGGAACAACGGAGTCCCCGAAAAAAGGGTGAACTTCGGTTCTTTATGCCATTAACGAACCCCCTCAAGCCTGGGACATTTCTTTTCTCTCATGTGAAACAACCTCCTTGTTAGGATTTTTGTTTTATCGCCTTTCTTAAGAGGAGGCTTCTTTTCAGGAGCGGCCATCTCTTTCAGAATCGGTACAAATCCATCCTTATTCCGTCATGAGTTGGGGATACCGGCGGCGGAGATAGCGAGGCATTTGGGGGGGCCCCTTCGGGCTCAAACATTGAATTTGCGGCCGTTTCGCTTCACTAAGAATGGTTACCGAAAAAATTTTTGATTCGCACTCAGAGCTCCCTTTCCCAGTTTTTCAGAGATCTCTTTTTAAAAAGCTGATTGTCAATGATCCGAACAAAATTCTTGACGGTGCGATTGATCGGTAATATACGTTAGTCAAGTGGTTAAACAGGCAGGTCTCTTCTGAAACTTGAGCGCTCGCTTGAGTGGTATGGAGTAGATAGATCATGAACGTTGTCATTGTTAAAAAGGTTCCGGAAAGGACAAAACGTCTCATCTTGAGTAAGTTTCCCCATGATTGGAAGGTCGTTGTGGTAACTCCTGAGGGATTGAATGAGGAGCTGGAGGATGTAGAGGCGATCATTCCCGAACATCACATCATTGACGGACCTCTCCTCGATCGGGCTAAGAACTTGAAGTTGGTACAAACCGGAGCTGGTTATGATAATGTGATGGTCGATGAGTGCACAAAGAGAGGTGTTTATGTGGCCAACGCCGCGGGCATCAATGCACCGGCAGTAGCTGAGCACGTTTTTGCCTTGATTCTCTGCTGGTACAAGAACATGGTTTTCCTTGACGGGGTGATGAAAAGGGGAGAATATGGCGTTGAATATATCGGGGCGGAGCTTTCGGGGAAAGTGATAGGAATCGTCGGGCTTGGAAATATTGGAAGGGAAGTTGCTCGTTTAGCAAAGGCTTTTAACATGAACGTTCTGGGATACCACCGACGGTCCATTGATACGGAAGTTGAAATCGAGTTTACGGCTTTTGAAACCCTTCTTAAATCATCAGACGTTGTTACCCTGCACATCCCCCTTAACGACAGGACAAGACACTTGATAGGTCAAAGAGAACTGGCTTTGATGAAGGAAGATGCCTTCCTAGTCAATACTTCACGGGGCCCAGTTATTGATGAGGCTGCCCTGATTGAAGCCTTACAATCGAGAAAAATCGGCGGTGCGGGGCTGGATGTTTTTGAAACTGAGCCCTTGCCGAAGAATAGTCCCCTTCGGAAATTGAATAACATTATCCTTACTCCCCATAGAGCTGGATCTCCGGATGGAGTCCACTTTCATCACAGACGCTACGAATTCTTCGTGGAGAACATCAAGAGGATGTCTGAGGGAAGGGCGCCGATTAAGGCTTTAAATCGAATTGAAAAAAGTCCTCTTTCATAGTTTCAACGTTAATGGTGGGGCCCGCAGAAACGGAGGTATATGGTTATGCCCAAGGTAACCTTATCCAGAAGGGCTTGAACCATCCTGTCCACGTTCCCACCTTTGATTGGGCTGCTGCTGAAACCTAAAATTGCCATCCCGTTTTCCCTCCACAAAATCTTCCCACCTTATCCAGGACATTCCATGGAAAGCTCCTTTGCAAATATCATGAGGTCTTTTCTGTGGAGCGATCAACATACCTTGCTATTGTTTGGATGCTCACATCCCACAAACATTCATAAGGAGAATCCATTCTATATCTTATCTTAATCTTACCCAAACTGGAAAAGATCATCCATATCTCCTTCACGTATGATAAGATAATTGTCATTCTCGATCATATATCCAAAAAATCCCCTAGGATCTCGACAAATTGTATTTTGATTTCTGCTCAAAAACCATGTATCAGTATGTGAGAAGTCTGTTTTAGGTTGTGGTGTTTCCACACAAGAGATACTGAAACCTCAGGGAGAATAAAAAGGAGGACGAATACCATGAAGGGAATGAGCAAGGCGGCCGTCATGAACCGAGTCAAGGCGCCGCTGGATTTGGTGGAATTCCCACTACCGAAAGTCGAAAGGGACTGCATCCTCGTAAAAATCCTCTGCTGCACCATCTGTGGATCCGACCTTCACTCCTGGCTGGGGCGGAGAAGTGCCCCAATACCCATCATCTTGGGTCATGAAATCGTCGGGGAGATTGTCGAGTTGGGGGAGGGCATTGATAGGGATTCAGGGGACAATCCATTGAAGGGGGGAGATCGGATCACCTGGACCATCATGGACAACTGCGGGAAGTGTTACTACTGTCGCGAAAAGGGCCTGATGATGAAGTGCCGCTATCTCAAGAAGTATGGCCATGACAGCTGCGCGGATCCACCGCACCTGGTGGGTGGTTTTGCCGAATACTGCTACATTACCCCCGGAACCTGCGTGATTAAGGTACCGGATAACCTCACAAACGAGGAGGTGGCTCCGGCAAATTGCGCCCTTGCAACGGTCGTTGCGGGATGGGATGAAATCAACCTCAAACCCTTCGAAAACGTTCTGATCCAGGGGGCAGGAACCTTAGGGTTTTACGCTGCGGCTCTGGCAAAACACTATGGGTGTAACAGGATCATCGTCACCGATATCCTTGATAACCGGCTCGAGGTGATCAAGAATTTTGGGGCTACTGATACTCTTAATGTCAAGAAAATGAGGGAAGAAGAGGTTGTTGAAACGGTCCGACATTTGACTGACGGGTTTGGGGTAGATGTCGCCATGGAGGTGGCCGGAATCCCGGAAGTCATCCCGACGGGGCTAAAATGTTTGAGAACGGGAGGACGATACGTGGAACACGGAAGCGTATCTCCGGGCGTCACCTTTACCTACGACGCTTCGGATATCATGTATCGCCGTCTCACGATTAAAGGTGTGCACAATTATGATACGAAACATCTCCGGTGGGGAGTTAATTTCCTAGAGCAAACCAAAGAAGTCTATCCGTTTCATGAGCTGGTGACCCATACGTTTCCCCTAGATGAAATCAATCAGGCCATGGAGGTGGCCTGCTCGCGTGAAGGCATAAGAGTGGCTATTAAACCTTAAGGGCCGTACGTAGGGAAGTTTCTTGGTGGGAAGGTAATCCGGATTGCCCTGTCCGATTCAGCGGCGCGGGGCTTCGGTTATCATCACCGCAGCTCCTGCTCTGCCACTCATAACCCCTTCCTCGCTCACCCTATTCACAGGGAAAGGATCAGGATTGTCATCACTGCACAGAAAATGCCTAATACCTTTTGGGGTGTAACCGGTTCTTTCAGCAACCATACCGAGAGAACCGCTGTTACCATAAAGCTGAGTTGGGCAATGGGGACGGCGACGATCGCTTCACCGGCTTTTACGCTCAGAAAGAGGAAGGAGGCGATGCCAACGACCAAGAGACCAGATATGATCCCATATAAAATAACACTGCGGTTTATTCTAATCCCTTCCTCGAAAATGACGCTGTAGATCAGCCCACCAAAGACCCAAAATAGAGCATTGATGAAGAGAAAGGCATTGACATCCACCCCATGCATCGTCCCAACCTTGTAAAAGAAGCCCATCAGCCCCCGCAATATGCTGGCCATTATCACCAAAAAGACAAAAAAAGGAACCGTACGTCCCAAGGACGTGAGTTTCGAACTACCAGACCAAGACATCAGGAATACCGAGGCAATGGCAAAGGCAACTCCCCCGAGCTTCCGCAGAGTCAACTGTTCCCCCAGAAAGAAGGGGGCCAAAAAAACGACCACCACGAAGTTAAGTCGATAGATCGTGGAGCCCACCGAGGCATCAACGCCATGAAATCCCTCCAGAAGCAAAATGTTGGCGATGATAGTGACCGCACCTGAGATGAGCCCATAAGAAACGCTTTCGTGATCAAAACTCATCCCCCCTGAAATGGATCCCACGGCATAAAAAAAGAGGGCCCAAATCGCCCCAATTAATGCGATATATGCCCCTTTTGATCGATCCCTCGTTACGTATTGTTTGAAAACCAGATCATTAAGGCCTGCACAAAACATCGAACCCAAGGCGAATAGTGCTGACAGGCTCACCGCGAAAGCTCACCCCCTCTATTCACACAAACCCTCCTGAGACTCTCATGTATAGCTCTTGAAGAGTTCGCTTGAGATGATCATCTTCTGTATACTGGAAGTTCCCTCCAGATATTCCATTCCCCTGGCATCGGCGTTGAGCATGCTGATGATATTGCTCTTGAAATAGCCTCTCCCACCCATGATCATCTGTCCTGTTTGGGCCACGTTCATCACCATCTGCGTGGCGAAAAGCTTTGCCTGGGATGAAGCACTTCGATAATATGGAGTACGGGCCAGTCTCAGTGCATGGAAACATAGACTCCGTGCTGCATTGATCTGGGTATACATATCGGATATCTTGAAGCTGATGTCCTGACTGCTGGTAAGCGGATGATCGAATTGAATCCTTTTTCGAGAATAATTGAATACCTCATCCAAGATCCGGCAAGCCAGCCCGCATCCGATCCCCGCCAGCAATATCCTGCCCTTGTCAATAGCTTCCAAGGCCAGAAGTAAACCCCTTCCCTCACCTCCGATCAAATTCTCTTTGGGTACGAGGGAATCCTTATAGATAAGTTTGCCCGTGGGCAGGATCTTCAACCCGTCCTTTTCCGGTAATACCTCCACTCGAAACCCCTCAAGCTCGTCCTCCACAACGAAAGCGCTCAGGGATCGGGCCCCTTTCTTCCCCTTCGTGTTGACCAAAATGGTATAAATTCCGGCGAGCCCCGCATTCGATACGAAGATCTTTTGACCGTTAAAGATGTAGTGATCCCCCTGAAGTCTAGCCGAGAATTCGATGGCGCTGACATCGGAGCCTGCCCTTTCCTCGGTCATGGCGATAGCACCAAAATCTCCCTCCCCCAATCTGGGAAGGAATTTGGCCTTCTGGCCCTCGTCATTGCCGGCGAGGATGAGATCTATTGCACGACTATGGGCCACAAAAATGACCCCGAGGCTGGGGCATGTGTATCCGAGAAGCTCCATGATGAAATAGATATTCTCCTCCGATGTCATGCTTCCCCCATATTCAACGGGCACAAAAAGCTTAAAAAACCCGATTTGCTTCAAACCCTCATAGATTGTCCTCCAAAGGGTTGGAAAGATAACCCTATCATTCTTGAATTTGATCCCGACCTCGTACATCGTCACAAGGCCGGGAATCACCCTCTCCTTGAGAAGGCCGACAAAATTCTTGGTAAAAGCCTTATCCTCTCCCCCCTCGTGGAACGAACGGAGGATCTTAATGAAATTATCCAAGGTTCTTGTACCTCCTCAACGACTTCCCGTGATTTTAAATCATGTATCATTCCGAAATCAAGGATGACGGCTTCGTAAAAAGTCCATCTGCTGCGTTGCGGTGCATCCTTCATCATTGCAGCGTACTTCTATGTACGCCTCATTCCTCAGGATTTGCGCGCCTTGCATCTGGATCTTTTTTCTTTGCCGTCTGATTCCGACTTTTTATAATGACATTATTATTGAGGCAGCACCGATGTTATGTCTTCCTCTCGTCGAAGACTCGCTTCGCTTTCCCCTCGCTCATGGGAACGGCGCAGAGTCCAAAGGGATAATTGTCCAGAACGTCGGTCTTTCCCGTGAAGGGGAGCTTTCTCAGGTCATCCAGGGATTCAACATCCCCTGGCTCAAGACCCATATCCTTGAAGGTATTCTTATAGAGGGGAATTCTTTCATAGACCCATTTGACCGTCTCCTGTAGGGCCTTCAGTTGAAATTTTTGCATCTCCTCCAACGGCATACATTCGTGTTTTTCATCCCAATACATGGTTTCCCCCCCTCCCTTTGCTGAATTGGCGAGGCAAACCCTCAATTATCCGTGCATATTTTCGCATCATACCAAAAAAACCGACTCACAAAAGGGTTTCGTCGGGGAGGCCCCCTGGGTTTCTGCGGAACACCATTGCTCATGAGCGTATATTTACTGAAGAACTGGGACACCCATAGAATGATGGAATAGTGGGAAAAAACAAAACTTTTTTTTCATTGCTCTCAACCCATCATTCCATTATTCCAATATTACAGTTGGGGCAAAGCCCCTGAGTTCCTCTATAATCAACAAGGCACAAAAATACTCCTTGTAAGAATCCGGAAACTTCCGTTTTGGCCACCACTCTTAAAGGTATTTCCAGCATCTTTCGAGGTGCTCATCCGGGAGCTTTGCCGTCAACAGGCTCACCACTATGGCAAGGATAAATGAAATGGGCAGGGCGATGAACTGGGCATCGATCACCGTCCAGGGAAAACCGGCCAAGGTTGGCTTTCCGAAGAGGTGTTTGGCAACACCCAGGACATGAGCCCCTTTGGCGTGAAAAAACCCCATCCAGATCATGCTGGTGACGAACCCCCCTAAAACGCTGGTAATCGCACCGGCCTTAGTCATCCCCCTCCAATAGAGACCGAAGACAAAGGAAGGGAGAAAAGTGGCACCGCAGAGGCCAAAGAAGATGGCTGTAGCCACAGCGATCATGCTTGGGGAAAAGATCAAGGAGAAGACGATACATAACAGGATGCTCAGGGCGATGCCTAATCGGGTGATGAAGACTGTCCTCTCCCCACGCTCGATCCTCTCGCCTCTGATTCCCTTCTCGAAAAAATCCCGGCCCAGGGAGGTCCCTCCCACGTGATATTGGGAGCTCAGGGTCGACATCGAAGCCGCCAGCATGGCTAAAAGGAATAGGGTGCCAAACCAACCCGGCATGATCTTTCCGATATACAGGGGAATCACCTTGTCGATATTGCCCCCAGCCATGGCAAGCGAAATCTTCCCGAATGCCTTGTAGAAAATGACGTTGGTGAGATTGCCAACGGTGAAGGCAATCCCCGTCATGGCCAAGATGAAAATACCCCCGAAGAGGACGGCCCGGTTTAATTCCCGATCCCGCTTCACCGTCATAAAGCGGACGACCAGTTGTGGTTGGGCCAAAACGCCAATACCCACACCGCAGATGATGGTGGAAGTGAGAATCCACCAAAAGGGCGATCCCAACCTCGGCATCTCCGTCCAACCCCTATGACCCAGTTTGGTCAAGTCTTCGGGAACAAGATAGACCATATCACTAAGGGACTGATGGGCAGATATCACTCCTCCGGCCAATATGTGGGTGTAAATGAGGAGGATGATCATCGTGATCAACATAATGGTCCCCTGGAAGGCATCGGTATACATTACCCCTTTCAAGCCTCCCAAAATGACGTACGTTGCCAAGATAAGGGAAAAGGCCAGTAACCCCACTGCGTAGGGGACATGGAGATAGACCTCGATAAACCGGGATATACCAATCAATACCGCCGCCGCATAGATGGGCATGAACAGGAAGATGACAATACCCGAAAAACCCTGAATAAAGGTGGACTGATAACGCCTTCCCAGAAGTTCCGGAAAGGTATGGGCATCCAAGACATGGCCCAACCCCCGGGTCCGTTTCCCAAAAAAGGCGAAAGCAACGAATATCCCGAAAAAGACGTTCATCCAGGTCAACCAAAGGATCCCCATTCCGAAAAGAGATGCAGCTCCCCCGAATCCAATAATAGCTGACGTACTGATGAAGGTCGCCCCGTAGGACATGGCCATTACATATGGGTGTACCTCTCTCCCAGCGATCATGTAGTCAGTCGCCGTCACGGTCACGCGCCATCCCCTATATCCCAAATAGGCAATGATGAGGAGATAGATGATGACCACTAAGATGGTCCAAACCATTTTTCACCTCATAACCTGAACGCATCCCGTAAAGCGATCACTCAGAACTGTTCCTCGATCTTCCTTTCCTCCTTCACCCATTTTATTATCTCCGCCTCATCCTCTTCCTCGACCCCCTTATTCCACATAACGATTCCATAGATAACACACAGGATCGTCGATAGGATGCAGAATATATAAGCCAAACAACAACCCCATCCCGATATACCCAACATCTCCTTTGTTCCTCCATCAACGGGATTCAGCAAAAAGCCGGGTAACAAAGATCACACATTGGTTCCATACTATTTGCCCGGGCTTTAAGGTCCACCCCTTGGACCTCCCATACTTGGCTGAAACTCTGTAACCCTTCTCCTCCAATTCCCTGCGGACGGAAAGGGTTGTGGCATTGGAGGAGCCCCCAAGTAAATCGCTTTTGGAGACAATTGCCATCCCCGTATTAGACGAATTTCGGAACTTCTGTATCACACAATTAGGTTGAGAACTAGTCCCTTTATTAGTGTAATTATTTTAGCGGCACAATGTACTTATTGACGAACTGGTCGGGTAAAAATCCAAACTGCGATTGAAGAGTAGCTATTTCTTTGGGATGTCAAGAACTCGCCGGTTTCCTCACTATTTCCCCGACGAAAGCCTCCAAGTTATCCAATAGCTCTTTCATTTTTCTCTGGGTCAGGATGCATGTACCATCCGGGAAGTGTGCGTCTTATTCGCAAAATCCTTTTTGGCTCAAGGGGCTAATTCCCATTTCCCCTTTTTGACCACACCCATGATGAAGGCTTCTTTGGTGAGCCCACGATGATCCTCCTTGGACAGGTTGAATATTCCGGTGACACCCGGCCAGTTCCTGATATGCTTCTCCAGATAACCCCTAATCTTCTTTTTATCGGGTCCCACGATCCTCAAGGCTTCAACGATCATCCACAGGGCATCCCACACATGACCCCCGGAAGGGCTTGCTTCCATACCGAACTTCTTCTCGAAAGAATACTTATAGGCAATCAGGGCGGGTATCTGGGGGTCATCAATGGAGAGCTTTTCCACCATCGCTAACCGTTGTAGCGGACACAAAACCCCTTCCGCCTTTCCTTTCGCCAACTTGACCCTCCTTTTATTCCCAAAAGCGGGTCCCTGGTACAAAGGCAGCTTCATCCTCAGATCCTTCCAATTACGGCAGACCTCCACCTGGGAAAAGCCCTCAGACCAATTGAGCAGCGCTTGGGCCCCCGTTCCCTTAACCTTGGTCACGTGGACCCTCATATTCCTCTCCTCGGGACTATATTTCCCATCAAGGATGATCTCTATTCCGTACTTCGGGGCCAGCTTGATCAAATCGGTCCTTGCCCCCCGTCCGAATTCCGAATTTGGAGTTAGGATGGCGATTTTGGCAATTCTTCTCTTCCGCATGTGTCCATATATCGCCTCCACACCTCGCCTATATCCCGTGACCTGAAAGACCCATGACCGCCATTTCGCCCACCGGGGCACCGCTATGGAGCCAATGCAAGAGATAAAGAGGAACTTGCGTTCGCCTATAATTGGCATGACCGAAAGGGCAATGCCGTATTTAGAGGTTCCGATAACGCCGACACCCTCATCCTTCTCCACCAATTTCGTGAGGGCCAAAGCCGCCTTAGTCTCATCACCCCCCGTATCATACACGAGGACTTTCAAAGGATGCCCGTCGATACCCCCCGCACCATGCACCCATTGTTCGATCATCTCTACGGTTTTCCTTTGAGCCTCCCCTAATACGGATGCCGGGCCCGTTAAGGTGAAGATGGCCCCCACCTTATACGCACTGTTGGAGATGGAAATGGAGGGAATTCCCCAAATAAAGGCGGAACCCAGAATGACCCCCAAAAACCTGATCCTCTTCCCTTTCACTCCCTTAACCATTTCACCATTTTGCCTCCCCTCCCCATTTAATTCAGCCTCACCGAGACGATCTTGGAGATTCCGGGGGTTTCCATGGTTATCCCGTAGAGGCAATTGGACATCTCGATGGTCTTCTTATTGTGCGTTACCAGTATGAATTGGGACATTTTGGATAATTCGTGCACCAATTCTACGAAACGACCGATATTGGCGTCGTCTAAAGGGGCATCTACCTCGTCCAGGAGACAGAAGGGGGTGGGCTTGACGAGAAAGAAGGAGAAAAGCAGCGCAATGGCTACTAACGCCTTCTCCCCACCGGAAAGTAGATCGATATTTTGCAACCTTTTACCGGGCGGCTGAGCCACGATCTCAATGCCCGTGGTGGAAAGATCCTTTTCATCAGTGAGCACCAGATCTCCCCTTCCCCCTCTAAACACCCTGACGAATACTTCCTGAAATTTTCCCCTCACCCCCTCAAAGGTCTCCAAAAATTGACGGGTTGTCGTCCTATTGATTCTGGAAATGGCCCTCCTCAAGTCATCCATGGCATCCTCTAAGTCCTTCTTCTGCTCCATCAGGAAATCATATCGCTCCTTCAGCTCCTCATACTCATCAAGGGCCACCAGATTAACCTCCCCTAACTCATCGAGGGCCGCTCGAAGTTCATTGAGCCTCCTTTCCGCGGAATCCCGTTGAAAATCGGGACTTCTTTCTTCGCCCAATTCTCCAAGGGAAAGGCCGTACTTCTCCTTTATTCTCCCCTCCAGATGCTCCACCGAAAGGTGGACTTCGGCCATTTTGAGATTGAGCTCATTGGTCTTTTGACCAATCTCATCCCGTTCCAGCTTTAACCGCTCATGGCCGGATTCGCTCTCCTTGAGGATTGCGGCTAACCTCTCCCTTTGCCGTTTTTGGGCTGAAACCGTTCTGGTGAGGGATTTGAGCTCCTTCGTACTCTCCCGTCCCTGCTTCCGAAGGTCCTCTATCCGTTTCCTGGCCTCAGATATTTCCTCCCTGACCCCCTCCACTCCGCTCAATCTCCTCGCAATCTCATCCTTTGTTCCCCTTTGGGATTCCTCCAGGTTGCCGAGCACTGCTTCAATGCCCTTCAGCTTCTCCCTCTGTGCTGCGGCTTGCACTTTTAGGCCGGTTACTGCTCGATTGGTCTCCTCCAGGGCCATGGTCTTTTCATCCAATTTGGCCTTCAATTCCCTAATCTCCTCCTCCCCCTCCCGCCTCCGATCATCGAGCTCGCGCAATTGGTTGGAAAGGCCTTCCAATTCTCCCCTTGTTGCTTCACCCTCGGATTGGAGTTGTCTCCATTCAAATTCCAAGACCTCCCACCTCTGTCTCTGCCGATTCAGCTCTTGGGACCTCTGGTCCAAATCCCTTTGGCAATCCGTGAGCTCTATCTCCTGTTTGTGCCGATCCTCCAGCAAGGCCTCGAGTTCGCTCTCCTTTGCCGAGATGGTGTCGGAAAGTTTCTCAACGGCCCTTCCCTTGACACGAATCCCTTTTCTTAATCCGGATACGCTCTCCTCCAACCCTTTAATGAGCCTCCTCCGCTCAAGCAGCCCGAACCCGCTTCCGTCTATACCACCTCCCGTCAAGCTTCCATCTCCCTCCAAAACCTCCCCATCGAGGGTCACCAAGGTTCGAAAGGCATTCCCCTCCTTCCACAACCTGTGGGCCCTATCCAGATTATCAACAAGCCATATACCCTCAAGAAGAAAGGCTATGAGAGGGGAAAACCCCTGCTTGACCCTCACAAACTGAGCAAGGGAGCCCAACAACCCCTCCCCCTTGGATTTGCTCTCCCGCCCCATGGCTCGCATTGACCCCTTTGGGGTGATGGGGATGAATGTAGAGCGGCCGCAGCTGCGGTCCTTCAGATACCTGATGGCTTCCATCCCCTCCCTAATCCCTTTCACCGCGATATACTGTAATCTTCGACCCAATGCGGCCTCCAACGCCGCCTCAAATCGCTGCTCCGTCTCCATCATGTCCCCGATGAGCCCGTAGATTCCATCCAGTTCTCCCCTCTCCTTGGAGAGCATGATCGCCTTGACCCCCCTATCATAGCCCTCGTAGTTTTTCTCTAACTCCCTCAAGGATTCGAGCCTCGAGCCCTCTCGGTGAAGCGACTCCTCCATCTTTTTGAGCTCCGATTCCTCGGCAAGAATTTTCCCGCGCAAATCATCGATACCCGCTTTGAGGGCATCCCGCTCCCCCTCCAGTTTATCTATGGATGCGGTGAGGGTATTCATCCTCTCCCGTGATTGCGATAAGAGTTTCTCCGTCTCCTCAATCGCGTCCTTCGCCTCCCGCTGCTCCACGCCATTCTGGGCTATTCTCCTCTCCAGGCCTTCAATATCTTTCTCCAAACTGGCGGTCTTGTTTCTCGAAGCCGATATGTGAGATAGGATATCCACGAGATTGGCCTTCTCATCCTCCAGATCCCGCACAGTGCCCTCATTTTCGGATTTAAGGGCCTCCAGCTCCCGCTCTTTCTCCTGCAACCCCGCCTCTTCCGAAAGGATCCGCCGCCTCAAATCGGACCTCTCCCCTTCCATCCCTGCCCTTTCACTCCTCGTCCCCTCCAGCTTGGAATTCAACTGCCCAATCTCTTGCAGGTATTGCTTCTCAAGTTGGGAAAGGCGTTCCAGCTCCCTGTTGAGAGCTCCAATCCCATCTTCACCCCTGTGGAGCTCATTTTGGACGCCCAGGGCTCTCCGTTGGGCCTCATTGAACCCCTCCTCCACCTCCCTCAGTCTCTGTCTGGTGTGTTCGATAAAGTCTTGTGTTTTCCGTAACCTCCGTGTTACCTTCGTCCCCTCTTCCCTTAATCCCCCTAACTCCTCTTCTATTACTTCCCTCTTTTTCGAAAGCTCGCCATAATCCTCTGCGGCGATTCTTACGTCGATCTCCTTAATCTCTCCTTTATACGCCTTAAACCGTTCTGCCCTTTTCACCTGACGATTCAACCCATTGATCTGTCTTTTGATCTCCCCTATGATATCTCGAAGCCGCAGGAGGTTTTGTTCCGTCGATTCCATCTTCATCAAGGCGACCCGCTTTCTCTCCCTGAACTTGGCGACTCCGGCTGCCTCCTCGAACAACAACCTTCTCTCCTGCGGCCTCGAATTCAGGACGAAATCCACCTTTCCCTGCTCGATAATGGAATAGACATTTGTCCCAACTCCCGTCCCCGCAAATAGATCCCCGACATCCTTGAGACGACATGGGTTCTTGTTGATAAAGTACTCGCTCTCTCCGGAGCGAAAGAGCCGCCGGGTGACCATAATTTCCTCGCATCCCGCGAACTCGCCGGGAACTCCTCCATCCTCATTGGAGAACAGGATGCTCACCTCGGCCATCCCCATGGGCTTATTCCCGTCGGTTCCATTAAATATCACATCTTCCATTAACCGGGCTCGAAGGTGTCTTGCACTCCTCTCTCCCACCACCCACAAAACGGCATCAACCAGATTGCTTTTCCCACAGCCATTTGGACCCACAATACCGGTAATTCCCACTGGAAAGGAGAGACTCACCCTTTCCGGGAACGACTTGAAACCCAAAATTTCCAGCTTCTTAACCCTCATTTTCACCTCCGGGACGAGCAACGGAAACCCGTATGAAGGCCCTGGCTTCTTCGAGCCGCTTGATCGTTTGCTCCTTCCCCAATATATCTATCACCTCAAAGAGCCCTGGGCTGGCGGTGGAACCTGTCAGGGCTACCCTAACGGGTTGGGCTACTTTCACCAGTTTAGTGCCCCTCCTTTCAACAACCCCCTTAAACAACGATGCAATCTTTGCCCCGGACATGATCTCCATCCCCTTAAAGCCCTCTATCAACTCATCGAAAATATCGATCACCTCCGGCCTCAAAAAATTCTTTGCCGCCTCCCCATCGTATTCGATCTCCTCCTTGAAAAAGAATTCTGCTTTATCGGCCATCTCCATGAGAGTCTTTGCCCTCCCCTGAAGGTTGCCGATGATCTTGTTCAACTTCTCCCCTTCGCCGATGTCATATCCCTTTGCCCTTATGAAGGGTAGCAGAAGGGGAGCTAGCTCATTCGCCTCCTTTGCCTTTATGTGATCCCCATTAACAGAGCGCAGCTTTTCAGGGTTGAAGATACCGGCTGACTTCCCCACATTCTCCAGGGAGAATTTCTCTATCAGCTCCCCAATGGAAAAGATCTCCTGATTACCATAAGACCAACCAAGACGGACCAGATAATTCAAAAGCCCTTTCGGCAAATATCCCATCTCCTTGTAAGCCATAACTGATTCCGCCCCGTGGCGCTTGCTCAATCGCGTACGATCGGAGCCGAGGATCATGGGGACATGGGCAAAACAGGGGAGGGGATACCCGAGGGCTTGGAAGAGGAGAATCTGCCTCGGCGTATTAGTGACGTGATCGTCTCCTCGTATGACGTGGGTAATACCCATGGTCCCATCATCTACCACCACGGCGAAGTTGTAGGTGGGCATGCCATCGCTCCTCTGAATGACCAAATCATCCAACTCCGCATTTTCGAAGACGACCCGCCCTTTAACAAGATCCTCCACCACCGTCTGCCCTTCTTGAGGACACTTGAACCGCACAGCGAAGGGACCATCGGGATAAGGGGAGGAGAGATTCCGACATTTCCCATCGTATTTCGGCTTTTCCTTTTCCCGAAGCGCCCTGTTCCGCTTCTCCTCCAGTTCTTCAGGCGTACAATAACACCGGTAGGCCTTTCCCTGGGACAGGAGCTTATCCGCATGTTCCCGGTATATGGCTAGCCGCTCGGATTGAAAAAAGGGACCCTCATCCCAATCCAGACCGAGCCACTGCATGCTATCTATGATGGCCTTGACTGCTTCCTCGGTGGACCGAGCTATATCGGTATCCTCAATTCGCAAGATGAACTTTCCCCTATGATGTCTGCTAAAAAGCCAGTTGAAGAGGGCCGTCCTTGCTCCCCCAATATGTAAGAAACCCGTCGGGCTGGGCGGAAAACGGGTTCTAATCTGGTTCAATTCCTCCCCCACTTAGTTCGCTCAATGGTCACCAAATGCCTAAAATTGCATTGTTGACTTCAACAATTTCAATTGAAATACTATTTTACCCGTTAAACGGGAGATGTCAAGGAAAAATGACTGGAAACCCTTTTCTTCTGGTTATTTTACGGCAAACAGGTGGGTATGACAAGGAAAGGTATTTAGAGTTTACCGAGTTTCTGAAGAATGCCGTTGTCCATGAGCGTAATCTTCTGGAGAATTGGAATGATGGATTGTTGGAATAATGGAATAATGGCGAATACAAACCGGGAGAAACGGATCTTTTGTTTTCATTCTTCTCACCCATTATTCCACCATTCCAGTCTTCCCTTTGGCCCTTCAGGGCCGTAGGCTAGCTGGAGCAAGGCCCCTGAGTTGTTCTATAATCAACATCCATTAAAAGTCGGGAAACTTCGCGAAGATGAATAGGGCAGGTATCGAAGGGAGGGACGCCTAACCCTCCCCTATATCCTCGACGATCTTATAGATGGAATGTAAGGCGTGGTCAAGCTTGGACACATCCGTTCCACCCGCCTGGGCCATGTCCGGCTGGCCTCCCCCGCTCCCCCCCACCTCCTTGGCCACCCGTTTAATCATCGTATCGGCATTGAATCGGGAGAGGAGATCATCGGTCACCATTATGAGCAAAAAGGCCTTCCCTCCTCGTTTTGATCCCAACAAGACAATGCCTGACCCGATTCGATCCCTCAGGGTGTCGCCGATGTTCCTTAAGGATTTGAGGTCGCCCGCTTCCACCTGAGCCGCAAGTACCTTAACACCTTTCACGACCTTTACCTGATCCATGAGGTCCATGGACTTTCCACTGGCCAGCTTTCCCCTCAGCGACTCGAGCTCCTTTTCCAATTTCTTCTGTTGATCCAACAGCTTTTGTACCTTCGTGGCCACCTCCTCTGAGGGAACCTTAACCATGGAGGCAACCCGTTTCAGTTCGTCCTCCTCCCGGCGAATATAGTGGATCGCATCCTCCCCGGTGAGAGCCTCGATCCTCCTCACCCCCGCTGCAATGCCCGTTTCCGATACAATTTTAAACAGACCGACATCCCCCGTTCGGGAAGTGTGGGTCCCTCCACAGAGCTCCTTGCTGAAATCGGAAATGCTCACTACCCGGGCTTTATCGTCGTACTTCTCGCCGAACAGCGCTATGGCTCCCCCTTTGACAGCTTCTTGGGTTTCCATTTCCTTGACATCGACCCCTATGTTCTGCCGGATTCTCCGGTTAACCAAGTCTTCAACCTGAACCACCTCGTCCTCGGCAAGGGGGGAAAAATGGGTAAAATCGAACCGAAGTCGATGGGGCTCAACCAGGGACCCTGCCTGCTTCACATGATCCCCCAAGATTTCCCTCAACGCGGAATGAAGAAGGTGGGTCGCAGTGTGGTTGAGGGCAGTTCTCACCCTCTCCCCCTCATCAATGGAAAGGAGAACTTCGTCCCCTACTCTAACGGTACCTTCCTTGACCAAGCCCTTGTGGACAATCAAGCCGGGCAAAGGCCTTCGGGCATCGGTAACATCTATGACGAGGTCGTCTTTCACAATCCTTCCCTTATCCCCAATCTGCCCTCCCGTCTCCCCATAGAAAGGGGTTTCCCGCACAACAATCTCCACCAGATCTCCCCTTTCGGCCTTTTCCACGAAATGATCCCCCTGAATGATCTTGACCACCGTCGACGCACATTGGAACTCATGGTATCCCATGAATTCGGTCTCGATCCCCTCCGTGGAAATCCTTCCGTAAATCTCCTTAAGACCTTCCTCACCCATGCCTTTCCAGGACTCCCTTGCCTTGCGCCTCTGTTCCTCCATGGCTCCTTCAAATCCGTCTAAATCGATGCCAAATCCCTCCTCCTGAACGATATCCTCCGTAAGGTCTACCGGAAATCCATAGGTATCGTAGAGCATGAAAACGACATTCCCCGGAACAACCTTCCTTCCCATCCGGGTCAACCTGGACGTCTCCTCCCTCAGGAGGCTCAACCCTCGATCCAAAGTCTCGGAGAAACCCTCTTCCTCTATTTCAATCACCCGCCTGATATAGTTCCGATGTTCCATCAATTCCGGGTATGCCTTCTGCATGAGCTCTGCTACTACCCCGAATACTTCGCCGAGAAAGGGGCCTTTTATTCCCAACGTCCTGCCGTGGCGAATAGCCCTCCGCATAATCCTCCTCAGTACGTAACCCCTTCCCGCCTTATCCGGCAAAACGCCATCTCCAATGAGAAAGGCAGCGGCCCTGGCATGATCGGCGATCACCCGGATGGAAATATCATCTCCCTTACCGTTTCCATACTTTCTCGAGCTGACCTCCTCGATCCGGGCGATGATATCGCGAAAGAGATCCGTGTCGTAATTACTCGTGACTCCCTGGAGCACTGTAGTAACCCTTTCCAACCCCATCCCCGTATCGATACAGGGTTTGGGCAAGGGAGTCATTTGCCCATCCTCTTCCCGATTAAATTGCATGAAGACCAAGTTCCAAAGTTCCAAGAACCGATCGCACTCACAATCAACACCACACCCGGGCCTACCGCATCCAACCCCTTCCCCCTGATCGATGATGATCTCCGAGCAGGGACCGCACGGCCCAGTCTCCCCCATGGCCCAGAAGTTGTCCTTCTCGCCCAGCCGAATAATCCGTCCCGACGGAAGTCCTACCTTTCGATGCCAGAGGTCAAAAGCCTCATCATCCTCCTCGTAGATGGAAACCCAGAGTTTCTCCTCGGGTAGGCCCATCTGATGCGTAAGCAAATCCCACCCGAACTCAATTGCATCTTCCTTGAAATAGTCACCGAAGGAGAAATTTCCCAACATCTCGAAAAAGGTGTGATGGCGGGCCGTCTTTCCGACATTTTCCAGGTCGTTGTGCTTTCCCCCCGCCCTCACACACTTCTGCGATGAAACCGCCTTGGTATAATCCCTTGTTTCCTCTCTCAGGAAAACCCTCTTAAATTGAACCATTCCCGCATTGGTAAAGAGGAGACTGGGATCCTCTTTTGGCACCAAGGGCGAGCTCGGGACAACCCGGTGACCGCGATGTGCAAAATAGTTCAGAAAGGCGGCTCTGATTTCGTTACTGTCCATCTCCGTAGCATTCCCATCCTAAAGACGCTCACGCGGGGAGCTCTTGGTTTTTTCGTTCTCTTTCTCCTCTTGTCGCTTATGAACCTTCTCAAAATCGTCCCAGGGGGTATCGCCCGTAGAAAGAATTCCCTTTACCCTCAGGGCGAAATCATCGGGGTTGGTGCTCTGTCTTAAGGCCTCATCATAGCTAATAAGCTTTCTCTTTAACAGGGACATCAATGATTGATCGAAGGTCTGCATCCCATAGGTGGTATATCCCTTAGCTAAGGCGTCTTGGAGCTCAGCGGTCTTTTCCTTTTCAATAATACATTCCCTCACCCTAGCTGTAGACACTAAGATCTCCACGGCGGGAACCCTCCCCACGCCGTCGGCTTTGGGAACTAATCTCTGGGAAATAACCCCCTTGACAACCCCCGCCAGCTGCATGCGGACTTGCCTCTGGTGATAGGGCGGAAAGGTCGATATGATACGGGTTACGGTCTCCTTGGCATCTATGGTATGGAGGGTGCTCATCACGAGGTGCCCCGTTTCCGCTGCAGTCAACGCGGTCTCGATGGTCTCGAAATCCCTCATCTCTCCTACCAGAATGACATCCGGGTCTTGCCTCAAGGAACTCCTCAATGCATTGGCAAAGGTCCCCGTATCCGAACCCACCTCCCTCTGATCCACGATGGCTTTCTTATCGTCATGGACGAACTCAATAGGGTCCTCCACGGTAATGATGTGACACGTCCTCCGGGAGTTGATGATGTCGATCATCGATGCCAGGGTAGTTGACTTCCCACTTCCCGTTGTACCCGTGACCAAAAGAAGACCCCGATTCTCCATAGCAACCTTCTCCAGCACCTCCGGCAGGTTGAGTTCTCGAATACTCTTGATCTGATAAGGTACGATCCTCAAAGCAATGCGGATTTTACCCCTCTGTTGAAAGATATTGACTCGGAAGCGGCCCAGGCCGTGGATTTCATATCCCATGTCAACTTCCTTTTCCCTCAGAAACCGCTCCTTCTGCCACTCGTTCATAATCCCCAGGGCCATCTGGTTTACCTCGTTGTAGTTATATGGCTTGGCCCCCTGGAGGGGTTTCAGGGCGCCATCAATCCTGACGATTGCAGGCTGTCCAATCTTTATATGGACATCCGATGCTCCCTGCGTCAGGGCCTCCAATAGGATTTCATTCAGCTCCACTTTTGATCTCCTCCTCTCTCGACCGCCCCTTTAGGTGAAACCGCCCCATTATTTCCTCCTCAATCTGCTGAAGAATCTCTGGATTTGCCTCCAAAAAGGCCTTCGCATTCTCCCTTCCTTGGCCGATCCGTTGATCCCTATAGGTATACCATGTCCCGCTCTTCTCGACAGTGTCATGGTCTACGGCCAGGTCCAAGACGTCGCCCTCCCTCGATATTCCCCTTCCATAGATGATATCGAACTCCGCTTCTTTGAAGGGAGGGGCAACCTTATTCTTCACCACCCTCACCCGGGTTCTGCTGCCGATGACTTCCTGCCCCTGCTTGATCGACGCTATCCTCCGAATGTCCAGCCTCACGGATGAGTAGAATTTCAATGCATTACCCCCCGTCGTCGTCTCCGGATTACCGAAGAGCACCCCGATTTTCATCCTGATCTGGTTGATGAAGACGACTATAGTCTTCGACTTGCTTATCGTAGCCGCTAGTTTTCGGAGCGCTTGGGACATAAGCCTGGCCTGAAGCCCCATATGGGCATCCCCCATCTCCCCTTCGATCTCGGCCCGGGGAACTAAGGCGGCAACGGAATCGATCACTATCATGTCCACGGCACCACTCCGAACGAGTATTTCGGTGATCTCCAAGGCCTGCTCCCCTGTATCCGGTTGTGAGATGAGCAAATCATCCGTCTTCACCCCCAATGCGCGGGCATAGTGGACATCCAGGGCGTGCTCCGCATCGATGAAGGAGGCAACTCCCCCCATCCTCTGTGCCTCTGCAGCGGCATGGAGTGCCAAGGTAGTCTTTCCCGATGCCTCGGGGCCGAAGATTTCCACGACCCTCCCGCGCGGAAGCCCTCCCAGCCCCAGGGCAATATCTAAGGCGAACGATCCAGTTGGTATAACCGGCACATCGGATAAGAGGGCATCGCCACCTAACCTCATGATGGCCCCCTTTCCATACTGCCTCTCGATTTGAGTCACTGCTAAGTCGATAGCCCTCTCCTTATCCCCTTCCCTTACCATGGCTTTATCCCCCCCCTAACGTGACAGCCCTCAACTCAGTATACAGAGGACCGGTGGGCCCCAAATCGCTTTTAAATAACACAAGCCTTTCCACCCGGAACCCCCCCAATTCTACATGCAAAAAGTCTTCCATTCTCTTGAGGAGCCCGGACTTTCCCTTCCCTGACCTCACCCGGCCCACGGTCAAGTGAGGCTTGAACTCCCTTTCCTCCATCGGATAGCCAACTTCTCCAAGGTATTTCTCAATTGCCCCCTGAAGTGGCTTCAAAACCCCGGCAAAATCATCTACCCTCAACCATACGACCCTGGGATTGTTCCACCGGGGAAAGCCGCCCAACCCCTTAACGGTGAGGTCAAAGGGTTTCACACCCGATACTGCCTTTCCCACGGCATCCATGATCCCATCGCATGCCCCTTCATCGATATTTCCGAAAAACTTCAAGGTCAGGTGGATCCGGCTGGGCTCAACCCACCTTACATCGGCATGAGATTGTCTGAGATCGTGCTGAACTCGCTCTATACCCTTGGCGATTGCGGAGGGAAGTTCTATAGCCAAAAAAGAACGTATCTTCGACATAATGAGGGGAAGAAACCGGGTAGATTTCCGCCTCCGTGGGATGATCTACTTCAAAGATTAAGCCTTGCTAAAATCTTAACATCTTTCCCCTAAATGTCAAATAAAATAGGGGCACCTTGGAGGTCGAAAAATCCGTCGCATAACCACCGGAATCCCTTACTTGTCATAACGCCGTGCTAAACGAGGGCTTCAACCGTTCGCTCCTTCAAACTATCTCTCCCAAATCAACTTATACAGCTCAACAAAGACCAAGGCCGAAGAGCTGACTAAAATGGCCACGATCCAGTCAGAGAACCCGAGGGGAACGGTGTGAAAGAGAAAGGCGAGGTGAGGAACGTATAGCACCAGGGCTATAAGGACAATAGAGGAAAGCACCGCCCAGACTAGCCATTTGTTTGAATACCAGCCCAGCTTAAAGATGGAGTATCGATCGGACCGACAGTTGAAGGCGTTAAACATCTCGAAGAGGATGATGGTAACCAAGACCATTGTCTGAGCCTTCACCAATCCCTCTGCCTTCCAATACCAATAGAAGAGCGGGAAGAGGCCTACGAAGATATTTATCGCAAGGCCACCAATATACCATTGGACCTTCTTGGTGAAAACCCCTTCCTTGGGATCTCGAGGAGGACATTCCATGAGATCCGGATCGGGGGGATCCACCCCAAGGGCTAGCGCGGGCAATGCGTCCGTGGTCAGGTTTACCCACAGGATCTGGAGGGCGATAAGGGGAAGAGGGAGCCCTAATAAGCCCGTTAAGCCCAAAATGAGGATCTCCCCCACGTTGCAGGAGAGGAGGAATATCAGATATTTCTTGATATTATTATAGATTTCCCTTCCCTCCTCAATGGCCCTCACGATGGTGGCGA
>Ga0209427_10000527_pt1 | contig 40874 bp, 42 predicted proteins | sample DeeMarSWOR136_30_FD_187465 | JGI IMG/M metagenome (GOLD analysis project Ga0209427, IMG submission 187465) | Marine sediment microbial communities from White Oak River estuary, North Carolina - WOR-1-36_30 (SPAdes) (version 2) | ecosystem: Environmental > Aquatic > Marine > Intertidal zone >...
TTTTTCAATTCTATAAAGTTTTTCTCACTTATTTCCTTATCAATTTTATTTGCCACAATTAATATAGGTTTAGATATTTTTCTTAAAATCTCTGAGAATTTTAAAATATCGAGATCGGTCCAAGTTGATGGATTTTTGGTATCCAGATTTGAATCTTTTAATGATTGAATTATTTGTGTCTTATTTACTTTCATACCTGAGAGTCTATCATGCAAAGCTCCTACAACCTTTCTTTTTTCAGTTGAAATACCTTTTGTAAATTTACTCCAATCTTCTCTCTCAATAATATCTTTAAACCAGAAATTTATTTCATTTTCTAAAAATACAATATCCTCAAAAGGGTCGTTCTTACCCATCGAAACAATATTTCCAGACTTATCTAGAGACCCTGAAATATCAACAATGTGTAATAGTACATCTGCTTTAACTAAGTCGGTTAAGAACTTGTTTCCTAAACCCTTTCCCTTATGAGCATCAGGGACTAAACCCGCAACATCTAACATATTAATTGGAATAAATCGAAAACCTTCTAAGCAAATTGAGTTTTTTGGATTGTCTTCAACGTTCAATTCTTTACAGATGCAATTTGTTTTTACATAAGCAACTCCTTTATTAGGTTCAATTGTAGTAAAGGGTAATTCGCTAACCTTAGCGTTTGTTAAACATGTAGCGTTTAAAAATGTAGTTTTTCCACTACTAGGTTTTCCAATAATTCCTATAGTGAATGTCATATGTATATTGAATTTCTATTTCTTATAATTATTCCTTTTCATTTTGCATCCTATATAACTTGTTTATATATTTCTCTAATTTCTCATATGACCTCTTTTCTGAATCAGAATTAGTAATGTTTTTTTCTGGTTTTTCTCTATTCCCTTCTTCGTCTTGATCCTCCATAGTTTGTTTATTTTTCTTTTTCCGCCTACTAGGTAGAATTTTTAGTAAAAAAGAGTTAACTTTTTTAATAAAAACAGCTGATTTTTTGAATTCAGTAAAGCTAGACCTATTTTTGGTTTTAGAAGGAAAATTATAGTATTCATTTACTTTTTTTAAAATATTCTTATTATTATTATATATTTCTGAATAGCTAATTGATTCATTTTTAACATATGGTACTTTTAATAGAAATGGTTCCTTGATTGAATTCACCCTAATAATGCACTGCCCTTCTTCAAGCATAGACAAATAATTCTTATTTTCAGAGTCAAGATTTAATAATTCACACATTATATCTTTCTCTAAATGATTTTTAAATGTTAATACAATTCCATTATTTGCTAGGATCTCTTTACTTATGTCTGGACGAGTTGCTAAAGTAATTAAACATTCTCCGGTCCCTCTTTGTAATAAAGCAATATCTTCTAAATATGTCGTTAACTTGTTCTTTTTCATAAAATCTTGAGGAGCAAAATATTGAGCATCCTCTATAATTGTTAGATGTTTAATACCCTCAAAATATTTAGCTCCCCTCATTAAATTTATATCCCAGAGATATTTTAAAATCATATTTAGAAAAAAAAGTGCATCTTCCTTTTCTCCTCCTAAGCGAATTATCGAACTTAAATCTAATATAATATTTCTTTTAAATAACTCTTGTATATTTATACTATTATTTTCTTTAAATAACGCCTTCAAAGGCCCCTTCGAGAACCTTCTAATCCTATTTTTTATGCTAATAAGCGTTTGGTTTAGCATCGGTATGCTAGTTTTATTTTCTCTTAAATATTCCTCACAAAAGTAATTGAATCCATTCCAATTCTGAAATTTTTTACTTTGACATACTTTTGTCAATATTTCAATTAATACTTTTTCCATTTGTGGAGAGAATTCAGTTTGATCATCCAGAAACTTTCCACTTTTTAAAATGTCAAAGATTCGCTCTGCATGTATCATCGGATTTGCATTACCGGGATTAAAGATATTAATAGAAAAATTCTCCCCAGGCCAATATATAAGCACATCTTCAATCTTTTTTTGTAAAAAATGATATTCTCCTTTAAACTCAACTAGAAAAAATGGAATCTGATAAATTTTTAAAAAATTAATTAGAAAATTTTGGAGGAAGTTACTTTTTCCTGTACCAGTTACCCCGCATATGAACATGTGTTTTTCTAAATCTTTTAAAGATAAATAAAACTTACGCCTTCTCATTTTTCCTTTAATAATTTTCCCAATAGGAATTTCACCCTTTTTATAACTCAGATGTGAGGGTATTTCGAGATTAATTTTACTCTGATCAATTTGAAAAAAAATTAATAAATAAAATATAATAGAGGAAAAATAAAAAATATTAGAGATATTAAATAAGAGTGTTGGTAAAATAATTGTATTATCAACATCTAAAAACAATTTAGAATCTTTCTTGACGAAGTATGGTAAATTTGAAATTAGAAATATTGTTGAAATAATAAATAAAATTAGTAGAAACAATTTATTCCTTTTATCACCAAAAAAATTCTCTTTATGTGCATATGAAATAATATTAAATACAAGAATGAGAATACTTAGACTAAAATATATTAAAAATGAAATCATAAGAATAGTTCACCTATTCCTTAGTTAATACTTTTAAAAACCTCTATAATTTTACAAATTTTCAAGAATTAAGTTTAATTTTATGATTTTTCGTAAACTTTTTTAATTTTATGACTTAGAGATCTATATAAATAAAAGTTTTAACTTAAGATTTAAAGAGTGAAAATAAAATGGCACAATTGTCCGGTGTCCCAATCCTCATATTAAAAGAAGGGACTGAAAGGAAACAAGGAAAAGATGCCCAAAAAAACAATATCAGCGCTGCTAAAGCAGTTGCTGAAGCTGTTAGAACCACACTTGGGCCAAAAGGAATGGATAAAATGCTTGTAGATTCCCTAGGAGATGTAACAATCACTAATGATGGAGCAACAATTTTAGATACAATTGATGTTGAGCACCCTGCAGCTAAAATGATAGTTGAGGTCGCTAAAACGCAAGACGATAAAGTTGGAGATGGGACAACTACGAGTGTAATTATTTCTGGTGAATTATTGAATCTAGCAGAAGAGTTGATGGAACAATCAGTACACCCAACAATAATATTTCGAGGGTATAGAAAAGCTCTTTTTAAGAGTAAAGAACTCTTGCACGCTCTAGCTACTAAGATTGATTTAAATGATAGGGATACTTTAATGAAAGTTGCAGAAACGTCCATGAACAGCAAATTAATAACTGGTGTAAAAAGTCATTTTGCTGATATCGCTGTAAGAGCTGTAAGTCAAATAAAGGAAGAACGTGGTGAAAATATACTAATAGATTTAGATCAAATACAAGTAATCAAAAAAGAAGGTAAAAGTCTTTTAGACACCAGTATTATCGATGGGATTATAGTTGATAAGGAAATTGTACATCCGATGATGCCAAAATTGATCAAAGATGCCAAAATTGCATTAGTTAACTCCGCATTAGAAGTTGAAAAAACTGAGTTCGATGCGGAAATAAGAGTACAAACACCTGACCAAATCAACAAATTTCTTGAAGAAGAAGCGAACATGCTAAGAAATCGTGTATTGAAATTAAAAGAAATTGGTGCAAATGTCGTTTTTTGTCAAAAAGGTGTTGATGATAAGGCACAAAACTTCCTTGCTAAGGAAAACATAATGACAGTAAGAAGAGTGAAAAGATCTGATATGGAAAAGCTAGCCAGAGCAACTAATGCAAAAATCATTAACAATATCTTTGAAGTTTCTCCAAAGGACCTAGGTTTTGCGGGGAAAGTAGAAGAAAAGAAGATAGGAGATGATAATATGATTTTTGTATCTGAGTGTGCAGATCCTAAAGCTGTAAGTATACTTATTAGAGCAGGAATAGAGCATGTAGTCGATGAAGCAGAAAGAATGCTACATGATGCATTATCAGTCGTTAAAGCAGCAATAGAACTTCCTTACATTTTACCTGGTGGTGGAGCATCTGAAATTGAATTAGCAAAACAATTGAGAACTTATGCTAGATCAATAGGGGGTCGAGAACAATTAGCAATTGAAATTTATGCTAATGCTTTAGAGATAATTCCTAAGACTCTAGTCGAAAATGCAGGTTATAATCCTGTAGATTTGATTGTTGAGTTGAGATCAAAACACGAAACTGAAGATGGTAAGTCTAATGGTATTAATATAGATACTGGAAAACCTGATGATATGGTAAAGCTAGGGGTTCTTGAACCATTATCAGTTTTAACTCAAGCTATCCAATCTGCTACAGAAGTTTCATCTATGATTCTTAAAATCGATGATGTCATAGCATCTTCAACACTGTCTAAAGGTATGGAAGATTAAAATAATCTGTTCTTCTTTTTTCTAATTTTTTTAAAATTTGTTTAACTCCTTAAATTGAATTCCCCAAGTAAATTTTGAGAGGATTAAATCTCCATACTTATTGAAATTAGTGAGGTATAATGCTGCTGCTAAGGCTTCAGCAGAGCTTAATTTTTCCCATTTTCCATAATTTATAGGATTTGCTGCTATTAATGGAGGCAATTTACGACAATTATCTGAATCTAATTCGGATATTTTTAATAACTTTTTCCAAGAACAATCAATTACAATTAAACCAAATTTTAAAATAAGGTCTCTGTCATTCAATGAAATAACCTCTTGGGCAAATGGAGTTAATACAATAGAATTTCTTAAATGACCCTTAATACCATTAATCATTCTTATGAGGTCAAATCTCTTCAATTTAATAGCAGTACATTTCTTAGGATCACACTCATTAAAATGAAGACAATATAATTTTGGTATTAATAAGTTTGAATTAATCATACTTAAAACTAGTAAGAACATTAACCGATTTTATAAAGCTTTCGGTAGTTTGCTCTCCACCTAATATTTGCATTATTGAATAAATAATATTTCTTGATTCACAAATAACGGGAATTCCTCCATAAGTTAGTGCGAAAAGTCCAATAAAAGAAATTTCTTCAACGTTTGACGTATCTACCATATTTGAATATTTTATTTTTCCTGAGGGGCATGCTATTAATCCATAGAAGTTTTCAGTATTCTCACCAGAAATAGCGACATAACATAATAGATCTCCTATTGAACTACCCTCAGATTCCTCTTTCATTTTTTGAAATGCAACATGAGCATTCGCAGAAAAAGCCTCAATTGAAATTGGCAAATTCTGACCACTAACATCTCTCGCGTCAAGTGTGAGACCAGATGGATTTACGAGCCCATATCTTATAAATATTGGATTTTGAAGAGAATCTAAAACTTTACCTATTGTTGGAAGTAAATTAATATTTTCAAGGCTTTCGGGTGTATAAGAGACAAAGGGAACTTCGGAACCCATTCCAAAAAGATACATTGCACTCCTAACTTTATCACAAAAATCCTCGATTTCGACTTCTGGTTCATTTCCACTCCCAAAGAATTCACCCAATTTTTGTTTTAAGTAATACATAGATGTAGCTAGACTATCAGCATCTAATGGCCACTCTTTATGATAATCATGAACTATCGTTAAAAGAGTTTCATTAATTCTGATTGTAATCAAACAAACTTTGTCAAAATATGAAAATGAAATAACTTGGTCTTTAATATTTAAGTCTTCCCAATTTTCTTCACTTGCTGTAAAAGCAGCTGATGCTAAACTAGTGATCTGATTTGGGTTTAAATCTATATCACTCTTTCTACCTATTTTCGCAATGGAAAGACCATTTTGATCGCAAAGAAGCACTAAAACAGTCCCCTCTGAGGCACGCAATATTGATGTTAGATGTTTTATTAAAGAATCTCTTACACTCATAAAATAACCAACTTGTTTTTATTCTGACCATAATATTAATATTTTCTTATATAATATAATTAATTTTTATCATTTATTTCAATCGTATATAAATCTGAATTTTACCCTAAAAAATTTTTTAATTTTATATCCTTTTAGTATGTATCATATTTTTAATTTGTTTTTATCTCGCGGGAATTGCCAAGTCTGGTCAAAGACTATAATTGGTATGATCGAAGGTTGACTATAGGCGGTGGACTTAGAATCCATTCTCGTAGGAGTTCGGGAGTTCAAATCTCCCTTCCCGCATTAATCTATCATAAATGTTCTCAATGAGATAAAAATATATAGAATTTTGGTCAATCACTTTTCACTTATCTTCGGATTTAATGAAGGAATTTTTTATTGACAATCTATTTTTGCGATGGCTTGTCTATATAGTTCTACGTGAAAAATTGCTTGACGTTGTTGAAAATTTCTAATAAGATATATTATAGATATTAAGATCGATTTCCCTGTCTGGGAGAAGTTCTTTTCCGAATATTTTTTTAATCGGCTTTAATTCTAACGATCCACCTGAGAAAGGAAAAATTTTAATGGTTTCAAAATCTAATTCTAATATTAGTTTAAGATTTCATTATACGATTTATAAAAAAAACCGATTATGGAAACTCTTATAATAAATCCGCTCCTATAGTGTAGTCCGGCCAAGCAGTATTTATTATTTGAATATATACTTGAATGCTAGGCTTTCACCCTGGTGACCCGGGTTCAAATCCCGGTAGGAGCACTCTTTTATATAGAAAGTGTATTTTAATAATGTTCATAAACTATATGTTATCTACAAATCTTAATAAAACAAAATTTTAAGGGAAAAAATGCGCCCCCGGCATGGTTTTCTTCTTGTTTAGAGGTTGAACAAAGAAATCGAACATGCGACCGCTCGGTTAACAGCCGAGTGCTCTACCTAGCTGAGCTACGGAGGCTCAATTATTACCTTTTTTCGATATATAATTTTATTAAATATAATATTTAGCTTTTTCTTTATTACTTTACAAATTAGACATATTATGATTCTCTATATTCTAACTCTGAGTTGCATAATATATTAGCCATTTTGCCATGGCCTGGAAGGATTCATTTATATTTATATTTTCTTTCGAGGAACAGAATACACACTGGTTACATTTCGCTCTAATAGCATAATCATTAGCAACTTCAAATTCCACTTCATGATCTTGGAGGTCCCATTTCATCCCCAATAGAATTATTGGGATGAATCCTGCTTTTTGACGTATGATCTTAAGCCATTCTGGTATTTCTCTAAAAGTATCATAATCACTTATATCAAAACAAATAAAAGCGCCACTTGCTCCCTTACAATAATCAGGTAGGAGCTCACGAAAACGTTTTTCACCCGCGAAATCCCATAATTGCATTTTAACTGCTTCTTTTGTGTCAAGAATTTCAGATTTGGTATGAAATCCTGCTCCTATTGTCATTTTATAACCTTCTTCGAATTTACCTGTACAATATCGAGTAATCATTGCTGTTTTTCCTACTCCCCCCGCTCCTGCAACAATAACTTTAAATATCCATGAACTTTGCATTTTAGTTAATCACAGAAATATCACGTCATAAAGAATTAGCTTATTGATAAATAATAAAAATTTAGCCTTAAATATTTTTTTGAAAGTATTCGCATTGAAAAAATCCAAAATAAAATTACATAAGATTGATCTAAAAAAAAACCTAATTTTTTAATGGTTTGAAGATTATAAATGAATTTACAGACACTGTTTTTAAATAACATAAAGATATAAGCTAAAATAAAAAAGATTTTTATAAGATTTTGTTCTATTATTTTTTAGTACTGAATTTAATAAGTTTTAATTAAGAAAGGTTGTGATAAGAGAGTATTAAAGACGACGACATTTGTCCATTATGTAGCTTTCCAAAAGAACTCTGTATTTGTGATAGTTTAAGTGCTGATGAACAACAAATAGTTATTTCTAACGATAGAAGAAAATGGGGGAGAGTTGTAACTGTAATTACTTTTGTTGGAGATTTTGATGTAAATTTAAAAAATATATTAACAAAAGCAAAAAAAAAATGTGCTTCTGGGGGAACTGTAAGAGACAACGGTGTTGAGCTTCAAGGAGATCATCGCTTTAAAATGAAAAAATTATTAATCGATTTAGGGTTTCCTGAAGAAAATATTCTTATCCAAGGATCATAATTAACACAGTATTATTTTAAGAAAGCTATATATTAACGATTTATATATCTAAAACAAATTTTATTTTAGTAGGTTTTATGGATTCAATAATTTATAAAGTAATTTTTAAAGCAATTCAGCATATGGAAAATAAAAATCTTACTTTAAATTTTAAGAATCTTGGTTTTAAAAAACCAATCATTGTACCTTCTAGGTTTCTTCAGGAACTAAAAATCTTGAGTGAAAAATCTGAAAATATATTAATTTTTCAAAATATTGAAGAAGTTATAACAGTAGGAAATATTAACTCTAATGTAAATTATAATTACTACTTGATTATCTTATTTACGTTAAAATCAGGGAAAGACAAATACGGATATTTAATTGGAAATGTTAAAAATCTAGGTGATATAACTATAGGAATTTGGCCATTTAATCGAGAGGTTTCAGAATTAACTCCTGAAATTATTATTGAAAACTACAACAATATCATTAACAATCCTAGTGACTATAGTAAAATTTGTCTTATTTCTCAATAAATAAATTTGTTTTCTCAATCAGGTTTACATTAAAATTTAAAACTAGGATCATGCTCTAATAAAAAATTTTTTAATTGACTTTTAATCGGCATCCCTGTTCTGGCTCCTAATTTCTGGATTTTTAAAGAGGCTGCAGCATTTGCATATTTGACTGACTTTTCTAAATCCCATTTATGAATCCAATAAGCTACAGAAAAAGCACCATTAAATGTATCACCTGCCCCTGTTGTATCGATAATATCATCAATCTCAAATGTAGGCACTTCTTTCTGAAAAGTTTCTGTAGTAACCAGTGCTCCCTTATTTCCTAAAGTTATGATGACAATAGGAATCCCTCTATTGATCAATTCATTAGCTGATTCTCTAGGGGTTTCACAATCTGTTATACTTTTAGCACCTTCAGCATTAGGAATTAGAACATCCGCATTCAATAAAATATGCTTTAAATTATTCCATCCCTTTTGGGCAATTTGAGATTCCAAATCAATACTAATATTTACATCATATTCTTTTGCAATATTAATAGCTTTCTCTGCTATTTTAGAATGAATTATTGTAGTATGCAAAAGTTTTGATTTAGCAATATAGGATTCTGGTAAATCTGATAATGTTAACTTAGTAATTTGCATATGAGGTGATTGAATTATCGTTTTTTCACCATTACAAATAAAAATAAAATTTACTGGAGTTTGTAATCCTGATTTCTTTAATGTAAATAATATATCCACTTTTTCTTTCTTAAAATCTTCTATTAAGAAATCTCCATAATGATCATTTCCAACAGCTCCAATAAAACCACAACTAACCCCTAAACGTGAAACTGCAACTAAATAATTTGCTGTTACGCCACCTGGAAAATAATGTTCACTTAAAGCATCTATTTTTTCATCTGGTTTAGGGAAATGTGGAATTTTGGAGACCCAATCAATGACAACTTCACCCAATCCAACTATATCTACTTTATTCATAGGTCGATCAAAGTATAATATGAATAAAAGAATAATTAAGATATTTTATTAATGAGAAATGTGAATATTATAAAAATCCTAAGTTTCTATAGTTTTCATTACTCTTTCTAATTCTTCATCAATGTCTAAATATTTGAAATCATACACCGAAATTTCATAAGAACTAGAATATTCACTAAATTTAGCTTTTCCCTTTATTATTATATCCTTACCTAGGAATTCAGAGGATTTTGTTTCTAAAAATTTTTCAAAATCTGGTGTTTCTCTAATTTGGACAAGTTTATTTGTTTCAACACCAAGAAGCTTCTCAGCTTTTTCTCCCATAAAGGTTGTTCTGATTGATCCATTACCATCATCGATTGTAAGATTAGTAATCATTCGAAATTCTGTTGTCTCTCTCGTGTCACAATCACAATTCTCCAGTTTTTTCATACATTTTGGACACGCTTCATAAATCGTTATGTTGTTAAGATCTCTAGCAATATAACCCTTAATTTCTACAACCCCCGGGTTATTAATCGAATCAATTTTTATATAATTACCAGAAAAGGAAGTACCTTGACTTATTTTAGAAAAATCCATGATCTTGAGGTTTTCTATTTCTAAATCAATTAGATCTAGGGTAGAATCACTTATTGTAGAGATCTCATTTCTTTGGGAAAAGTTATTAAACCTTAATGAGACATTTTTTAACAACAATCCTTGACCGATTGATAATTTAGTTGAAAAATCTTCTGCCATATCTCGCCATAAGGTTACTCTAATCCAATTAGTATTATCACTAACAATAAATCCTAATAAAGAAAGAATTTCACCCGATTTTGAAGTAATTTCTTTTAAATCATCAAGCGAAGTTATCACTCCTTTAAATGAGACAATACCATTAATTTCTTGAAGTTTGTTAATATTCTTTACTAACCCTACTTCTATTTGAATGTCCTTTTGGATCTTTTTTATGATTGAGTATTTGGATGCATATAGATCAATAGTTCTAGAATCTAAAGAATTTAATCTTGGATTTAAATTTGAAATTGATATAACATCATTTACCTTTATAGATTCTAATTTTGTCGTGTCATCATTCCAAAATGTTATTCGAATTGATCCTGTTGTATCTAATAAAGATAGGGAACTAACTTTTCCTAGTTCTCCATTTTTTCTCGTAAATTCCTTTATAGGTGATATTTGGATAACTTTTCCTTCCAATGATATTGACTTAAGATTTAAATTAACATCTTTGATATTTGTTAATTTAAATTTAATTTTAGGATATTTTTTATAATCTACATCGTTAGGGGACAGGATAACTCCTCCGAATTTTCCTATATGAATTTCTTTATCTTCAAATTTTCCTTTTCTTACAGTTCCATTTACAATTTTAACCAATTCATTTTGTTGAAAATTATCTTTGTTAAATAAATCAACATGATCATCCCATAAGACAATTCGAATATCTCCTGTTGTATCATGTAATAGGAAAGACCCTACATAGCCAGTTCCTCCATCAACTTTATTAAATTTGTTTGCGTTATAAATTTCTTTTATTCTACCAATAATATTAATATTTTTCATATTGAATGTAATATCTGATATGAATATTTCAATATCATTCATTAAATCTTTATTTTCCTCTTTTACGTCAACGCCTAGCTCTCTAGCTATAACGAATAAGGCTCCTTCTTCTGAGATTAAACCTTTTAATTCCTTCTTTTTATCTTCAACCATATCTTGTATTTCTTTTCTTGTTAAACCTGTACTTTCGATTATTTTATTAATATACGCCTCAGTTTTCATTTCGCTCATAATATAAAAATTTACCTTTTAAAATTATTTCATCAACTATTATTTAAAAAAAAAATTATTTATTTGTTAATTAAAATCTAATTCTTTTAAAATTAGAGAGTATTAAATAAAGGTAATTTTTCAAGAATGGATTGATGCATAAATCTAATAATAACAGTTATAGTCAAAGCAAATTTAAAAACCAAATAATATCTCGAGGGGACATATGAGGAAATTTAAAGTTATACCTGTATTAGATATATTAAATTCGGAAGCAGTACATGCTGTTAAAGGCGAAAGAGCTAGATATAAACCTCTGAAATCAAAATTATTTAATTCAACCAACCCTATAGAAATATTGAAAGTTCTTAAACATATTTATAAATTCAATGAATTTTATATAGCAGATCTAGATGCCATAACTCGTAAAAAACCTAATTTTGAACTATTAGCGGATCTCTTAAAGATCTCGAGAATACATATCTTAATTGATCCTGGAATAGTTGATGTAAAAGACATTCAACAATTTTCTCAATATGAAATTAAAAAATTAATAATTGGGTTGGAGACAATCCAAAGTTTGGGAGTTGTAGAAAAGGCTTTAGATATATTGGGTAAAAAAAATCTGATTATAAGTATAGATATGTATAAAGGAGAAATACTAACTAAAGCTAAGGGATTGATCAATAAATCTTCTTTAGAAATAATTAATAGAGTCGAATCAATGGGTATTAAAGAGTTAATCCTTTTAGATTTATATAGGGTAGGGCAAAAAATTGGTGGTATCCCTCAACAATATTTTGAGATTCAAGAATCTTTCGATGGAGACATCTATGTGGGTGGTGGAATTAAAGATTACAAAGATATTTTAAGCTATAAACAAAATAACTTCGCAGGGATATTAATTGCAACTGCTCTTTATGACGGTACAATAGATATTGAAAAAGTAAGAAAAATTAGTTTTTAAATAGTTTTACTCAATAAAAATTACTCCTGTACTAGAGACATTTAAAGATTTTTTACAAACTGGGCATGTGTGCTTCATCCTTACCCAATCTGTCAAATGATCTTTATGTGCTTTTGCTTCACATATGGGACATCCAGTCACTTCATCAAAAATTTCAATATTTTTACCGCATACGGAGCATTTAGTTTTTGAAGCAGTTGATACTTTAATTATATCTTTTTTAACATCTAATATTACTTTTTCAGTATTTTCAGCTGTTGGATTAATTTGTTTTAATTCATCTTTCGTATCAACACAAAATATTGATCCCTCTGTATCATCTTTTTTATTACCTATCCAGACAACCTTTCCTTTGAAATAGCTAGAACCCTCGTGTTCTAATGCTAGGTTTAGCCTTCGATCTTCCATAACGTAAGTCTGTATAACTTTTGTATATTTAAGATCCATAATGTCAGATAATTGGCTAATTACCTCTTTTGGTTCTTTAAATACTTCATTAGTAATATCTACTTTTGTAAATTCTTTAGGAGACATTATAACCCAATATTCTTTTTTTTATATTTAATAACAATGATTTAATTTAAATTTTTATATATATCTGTTCTAAAAGAAAGTTTGAAGACCTTTAAATAGAGCGGTTAAAAAATTACAAATCCAAATTAGTATTGAATAATTAGAGAGATTCTAATATTTCTAATGTGATCATATAAAAAACTCTTTAATTTATTATAGAATCCCCACTCAGTTAATAGTTGTTAATCTTTTAAGACTATTAATAAAAACGTCTTGAATTTTAAATTAGGTTCTCAATGTTAGTCTCAAATAAATTTTTTAATATTTTTAAATTATATATGATAAGAAATGAGCAAAAAAATTAAGCTTTTAATAAGCCCTAAAACAATTGAAGAAGCTAAGACTGTGATTTTAGCAAATGTTGATTTTATTGATTGTAAAAATCCTGAAGAAGGTTCTCTTGGCGCGAATTTTCCTTGGATTATCAAAGAAATGAAAAATTTAATCCCTACCAATAGTACTCAACTCTTGAGTGCAACTATTGGAGACTTTCCTAATTTACCTGGTTCTGCTTCTTTAGCAGCTTTAGGGGCAGCAGCATCTGGTGCTGATATAATTAAAGTAGGGTTAAAAGGTCCAAAAACCATTGAAGAGGGGGTAAAATTAATGAAATGTGTTGTAAGAGCAGTAAAAAACTATAATAGAGATATTATAGTTGTAACTGCTGGATATGGAGACTATTTACGAATGGATGGAGGACTAGACTTCTTATCAATTCCTATAATTGCAGCTGGAGCTGGAGCTGATATAGCTATGCTTGATACGTATATCAAAGATAATAAAGGATTATTTGATTTTTTGAATGTTAGTGAATTGATTGAATTTAAAAATAAAGCTAATCAATTAAATTTAAAAGTCGCTTTAGCAGGGAATTTAAAGGAAAATGTTCTGCCTAAGATTAGGAAAGTTAATCCAGACATAATTGGTGTTCGGAGTATGGTATGTGAGGGATATGACAGAAACCAAGGTAGTATAAGGTTAGATCTCATTGAAAATTTAAAATCCCATTTATACAACCTATAACACACAAGATCTTTAATATGAACTTTCATTATGATTTTAAAAAGATTTTTTAAATAGAATATACCTATGAAATATTTAATTTCTAAAGAATAAATAAAATTGATTACATATGTTTCACAAAGAACTAGGAATTATTGGTATTGGCAAAATTGGGACTGCCCTTTTGAGAGTATTAACTAATTCTAAAGCAATAGATACGGAAAAAATTATTATATATGATATCGATCAAGAACTTCTTCAAAACAGAAGTAAAGAATTAAAAGTTGATTTTGCTGAAAGTAGTAAAACATTAGTTAAAGAAGCTAAATATATACTTATTGCTGTATTACCACAGGTAATCGATGAGGTTTTAAAAGAAATTGGCTCATTGATTACAAGTGATCACGTAATAATTACAATTGCTGCGGGAATTTCAATAAACCATGTTAGTAAATATATCGACAAACAAGTGGGTATTATTAGAATTATGACCAATACTCCCCTATTAGTAAAAGCTGCTGCCTCAGCAATCTCATCTAATGAACATATAAAGCAACAGGAATTAGATTTTGTAAAGAGGTTGTTCAATGAACTTGGTATTATTGTAGAATTAGAGGAAAAACATTTGGATGCGGTCACAGGGTTATCAGGAAGCGGACCTGCTTATTTATTTATTATTATTGAAGCTTTAGCTGATGGGGGTGTAAAAATGGGACTACCGAGGGCAATATCGCTGAAATTAGCCGCTCAAATGGTGTTAGGTGCAGCAAAATTAGTGTTAGAGACTAATAAACATCCAGGAGAATTGAAAGATATGGTTGCAACACCGGGGGGTACAACCATTACAGCTATCCATGAAATTGAATCCGCTAAATTAAGGGCTACACTTATAAGAGCAGTAGAAGCAGCAACATTAAAATCAAAATCTATGAATGAGAATGCTTAACTTTTTCGTCACTTACAAAACAAGGCCCTTTTCTATTAATTGATGTATTAAAAACTCTTATTTCTGGTTTGTAAGTCTCAAAAATTTCTCTAACCTCTCTTTCATCATTTTCTTTGCAAATCGCGTAAACAGATCTTCCTAATTGGTTCATGCTTGCGCCTAAAATCTTCAAATTATTTAGCTCTTTTATTAAGTCTTCGATTTTATTTAACTCAAGAATCTTGAGCATTTCAGTTTCATCTACAAACTCAATTGAAGCTTTAATAAATGATTTTATATTTCTTTCTTTCAATAATTTTGCTTGAGCTCTTCTACCGGCTCTTTTAATTTTTAAATTTAATATTGGATCTGTTAAAATGGATTTGGTATGTATCATCCCAAAAGAACCACATACAATTTTTAAATTTGGAGGAAATTTAATACTTTCAGACACGCATGGATAACCTGGTTCTTTAAGGATACATAATCCACCACGCAATTGCCCACAAACTGTACCTAATCCCGTACGCTTTACAACCTCTGCAATGTGAGCAATTCTTCCTTTTTCAGTAATTGATAAATTTAAATTTAAAGCTTTATTCAAACCATAAATGGTACCCAATGCTCCAGAACCACTTGCTCCATATCCACATCCAACGGGTAAATCAAAATTATGAAAAATACTGATTTTTTTTGGACATGTTAATAATTTTTTAACGTTTTCATAGATATGGTATGTGGTTTCGGCCTTATCATCAACTTTTTCATTATTAATAAATACTCTTATTACATTATTTTCATGTTTTTCTAAATCTTTAATTAAAACAGTGGTTCTTCCCACTGCACTTAAATTAAAACCAGCACCTCTTGAACCAATTCTTTCTGGATTTTTTATGCTTGTACCATCAATCTCATCAACAATTTCAAAAAAACCAGAGATTCTATGAGGTACTTCATAAATTACTTCTCTTTTATTGGGAACCATATATCTAAGTAAATTAATTTATTAAATCATCTATATATTATTACATAAAAATATTGAATGAAAATCTTATGAAAGGAAATGTTGTTATAAAGATTGGTGGATCTTTACTATTTACTGAGAATAAAAAAATTAATTCAAATGAAATAGCTAAATTTTGCAGAATTTTAAAAAATAAAAAATTCACAGGAAAACTTGTTGTTATTTGCGGAGGAGGATTACTTGCAAGAGAATACATAGATGCAGTTCGATCGTTTAATGGATCAGAAGCTTTATGTGATACTTTTGGAATAGAAATTTCCCGGATTAATTCTAAATTATTAATCGCTTCCTTTCAAGATTTTGCATATCCTTTAGTGCCAAGTTCAATTGAAGAGCTTTCTAAAGCTTTACTTTTTGAGAAAATAATAGTAATGGGAGGATTACAACCAGGTCAATCAACCACTTCTGTAGCATTAGAAGTTGCTGAATTTATTGGGGCAGAGAATGTAATAGTTCTTACTGATGTAGAAGGCATATACGATAAAGATCCTAAAAAATTTACAGATGCAAAATTGCTTAAAAATCTCCACTATGATCAATTGAGGGAACTATTATTAGAAATGACTAATGATAAACAAGCTGCTGCAGGGGAGTATCGAATTTTTGACACAGTTTCTTTACAAATTCTAAAACGTAGTGATATCAGAGTTATAGTCATGTCAGGGAAAGATTTAAACAACTTTAGTAAGTTTTGGGACGGAGAAAAAGACATAAATGGTACAGTAATCTCAAAGAAATAGAGAAATCATAAAATATTTTAACTAATAAATTTTTATAAAAATTATTTATGGATTAGCATAAATAATTGGAAAATAAAATGTCTCAATCTTCATGGAAGGATCAAATAAAAAAGAAATGGGGACCTCATAGCCATTGTCCTATTTGTGGTAAGGCTATGTCAACAGATAAAAAATTCTGTAGTCAGAATTGTAGAGATAATATGGTAGAACGTGAAAGAAAACAAAAGAAAAAGGGACGATTTCAATGTGTGTTTTTAATAGTAATGATGGTTGCTATGATGTTATTTATGTTCATACTACCTTTAATCGGTAGTTAGGGAAGATTAGGCTCCAAATTAATCTCTTTAATTTTTCTTATAATAATCTGATCCTAACGTTTAAACAATTCCCAATAATCTGATCTGGCTTTATAATTTTAAATGCAGAGAGAGGGATTTCCAAAGGTTGCGAAAAGCCACAATATACCTGCCTTATTTGAACCCCCGTAGGCCTATGCCAATGGATCTTGAGTCCATCACCGCAAATCGCTTGTATCATAACAAGCTTTGACCGGGCTTGGTTATCTCTGCATTTTGAAATAATAATGACATGAAAGATATAAACCTTACCTTTTTTTGTTAAAAAGCAATCAACAAATATAATTATTCTTTTTTCCTTACCTCATCTAAAACTTCGTTTATAAAATTAACTAAGGGTTTAATAATATCTTCCTCCTTCTCTCTATTTCTCAGAAATAAAAGGAGTAAGACAGGAGCCTCTAATACTTTGGAAGCTTTTTCAGCAATTATCGTACTTAATAATTTACTATTCATACCAAATAAATTATATGATGCTGTAGGTGATCTAATCCCCTCAACTACAGGAGGGCTCCCTAAAGTAACATTTCCTATTCCTAAATCCCGCTGATCAGAGATAAGTAACAAAAAACTCTTAAATAATTTGAAAAGATTTAAATAAATTATATTGTCATTAATTTCTATATTTCGTTCTGCCAATAATTTCATTAATTTATCAAATATTCTTCTAATTCCGTTTTAAATGATGTGTTCAATATCTGAAGCAAAAAAAATTAATCTGAGGAAATTACTACATCAGAAATTCTTTGTCTTCTAATATCAAAATCATGATCTAAATGAATTGTTATACAATGAAGATCTTTTTTTTCAAGATTTTTATGAACATAACTTACAGGGACAACGGGTAATTCTGATTCATTAACTATTTTTTTTGGAACGGGAATAAGAATAACTGCTTCACATCTCTCACAATTAACTAAAACTACTTTCACATCAGGAGATTCAATTTTCTTATACCTTTTTAGAACATCTGGAGCTAGATCTGGAGAATCTATCGATATTTTATCTTTCTTCTTTGGGGGTTCAGGAACAGAGGGGATATGAAGATCTTTGTGTTCCTTTGTTGAATAATCTGGTTGCTCAACAATTTTTTTTGGTTTTGAATCAGTGTTTTTTGCATCAACCTCTTTCAATTTTACTCCTCCCTGCTTTTTAGAATCATTTCGTTTATGTCTTTTTCCCTTCTTATCTAAATTTTTATCCGTTTCCAAAATTGTCACTACTAGAATATATTTCAGATTTAACTAATTATATCATATCTGAAATAATAAAAAAGTTTTGACAAAAAATCTATTATTTTTTAATAATTTGTTCAAGGTTTATATTAAAGTAAAATTTAAACGCCAAAAATTTGTCGTAATTCATTATATATTTTTGATAAATCAGAAATGATTTGAGCATTATTTTGTTGAAGATAATAACTTACATATCCAGCTAAGCCCTCACTATCCTTTATCCAATCTAAGAAGGTTTTAATCTCGCCTTGTAGTTGTGGATCTATACTAGGGGCTCCACCAACGGCAGCTGTTCCAACAGTAGTCGAAGTTCCTCCCATTTGGGATGCTTTTTGACCTAATTGAGCACTTGAATCCATATATGGTCCTTGTGATCTCATAGATCCAACAGCCCTTTGTACATCCATTATTGCCCCACGAGCATCCCCATCTGGCTGAAGATAGCAAATAAGTTTATGTTCATCATCCTTTGCAGCGCAAATACTTCCTTCGCCTTTTAAAGATATCGCGACCATACGTTCAGTCTCCATCTGCAATATCGAATATTTTACTCCTGAAACCATAATAAATTGAGCATTTTGACCCATCCAACTTGATACTACTCTATCAACATCTCCACTAATATCCCAGTTGTCTGTGCTATATATAATTTGTTTCCCTTTAATTACTGTTGCTGCTATAATGTTAGGATCTGATTGCATTAAATTATATACTGCGGTTGCAGGATCTACTGGCATCTTTTTCTCCTTTTTTATGGTTTTGTTATAGACTTGTAAAAATTAGCGAAATTACATTTTATTATAAAATAATTATAAACTGATTTTTTAAAAATTTATCTATAACATTAATATAGCATTTTATTTCTTTTTTTTAATATTTATTTTGCCAAATTTTGGTTTATTATACAATTTATATTTATCAGAATTTTCTTGGTTTTTTTCTTGATATCCTAATTCAAAATTTAGTTTATTTTTATCGAAATTATGGTGCAAATCATCTCGATTTCTCATATTTTTGAGGTGATCATTAAGATTTTTGGGATTTTTGAATAATTTTCCACAAGCAGGACAACTTGGTGACTCCTTTTCTAGAAGTCCTTTAGGCGTTGTAACAATGACAGGAAAATCCTTTTTTACTACGGGTTGACCTTTAGTATACCGACAAAAATGTTTAATCAATTTTCCATATGGGGGATAATTAAAAAAAATCTTACTTCCATGCCGGCATTCCCAATATAATACATCTGCACCACATTTTGAGCATTTTGTTTGAAAAGATCGAAGATAACAATGTTTTCCGTGTGATTTATAATAATGTCGCATTATATTAAGAGAAAGAACAAACTTATTAAAATGTTTCGATCTATAGTGAAAACCAAAAATTAAAAATTAAGATCATTATTAATGGATAAATCCTCAAAACGCAAATATTTATATTTGCAAGATTAATTATGAGAATTAAAGAATAGAATTTTTAAAGGGTTGAATTTGGTGGATCTTTCAATACCTCAAAAAAATTTAAATTTATGCCCAGAATGTGGTAACAAAAATTTAATCTCTGACGATACACGCGGTGAGGTTGTTTGCAATGATTGTGGTTTAGTTTTAAGCCAAAGAGTCATAGATTCTGGCCCTGAATGGCGAGCATTCACTTCTGAAGAGGCAAATAGGAAAGTTAGAGTTGGAGCACCTACAACTTTAACTCTCCATGATAAAGGATTAAGTACTATGATAGGTTGGAAGAATAAGGATGCTTTCGGGAAAACAATCAGTCCAAAAATGAAAGCTGAGGTCTATCGTTTAAGGAAATGGCATGTCAGAACCCGAACTAATAAATCTATTGATAGAAACCTAGCATATGCTATGAATGAATTAGATCGATTTGCTTCACAACTTAATCTTTCTAAAGACATTAAGGAATCTGCAGCTCACATCTACAGAAAAATGGCGAATAAAAATTTAATCAGAGGGAGATCGATTGAAGCAATGTTGATTGCATCCATTTACCTATCCTGTAGACTAAATAATATACCAAAAACTCTCGATGATTTTATAGAATTTGCTTCAGTTGACAAAAAAAAGATCGCACGATGTTATAGACTTATACTAAATGAGCTTAAATTAAACATACATGTTTCTTCTCCGATAAATTTCATCCCTCGATTTTGTGCTGATTTAAAATTATCTGGTAGAACTCAAAACAGAGCTGCATCGATTCTAGAGCTTGCTAAAATGCATCGAATTACAGCAGGAAAGGCTCCAACCGGTTTAGCAGGTGCAGCATTATATGTTGCTGCGATACAAGAAGGAGAAAGGCGAACTCAAAAAGAGATTTCAATCACAGCAGGAGTTACTGAAGCAACCATCCGAAATAGATACAAAGAATTAGTAAATCATTTGAAATTCAATTTAAACGTTTAATAAAGGACCAATAATTTTAGAAAATGTTTAATTTTAACGAACTTTAATTCGTTTTATTACATCTGGTCTTTTCTTATATAAAATCCGAAATCCACAGTGAGAACATTTAATACCTGGAAGTGCGCTCAATTCTTTTTTACTTACTTCTTTCCCGCAACTCTTTCTAGCACACACATATTTCATATTATATTCAAATATTTTATGATTAAAATATTTTTTGCTTAAGAACAGTAAAATTGAAAAATTTAATGAAAAAGAAGTTGATTATAAATTATTAGGTACTAAATATAAAGCGATTTTCTTTTATCCTCTGTATCCACAACCTGGAGAGTATCAAGATCTTTTTCTAATTGATCTTTCTTAATTTGAAGGTTTTTAGTTATATCTTCAATATTTTCTAGCGAATATTTCTTTTTAATTGGCAATGTAAACGATTTTTTAAGCATTTCTAAAAGTGTGATTGATGCTCTTAAATCAGTAATATCCTCATTAACCATAGCCATATTATCTGTTTCAGCGAGAAAAACTAAACCATCAATATTAAATCGTGCTTTTGCTAGCGTTGGAATTAATCCATTTGCACCAATTATCACACCTTTCTGAATTTTTTGGCAATTAGTTACAACTAAATAATTTTCTAAAATTTCTCGATTTGTAGAGCTAACAAATATTTGTGGAGTTTTTGAATTAAGTTTTCGACTGCTCACAGGATAAGCACCAAGCGCAACTATAAGTTTTATCCCGTACTGATTAATTATTTCTGTAAGGAAATTGGAGATACGATAAATTCCCTTAGGTGTTAAACTTTGAGCATCAGCAGTTATTAAAATAATATCTCTTAATTCATTTGGGTCTTTCCAAAATAAAATTTCTGCTTTAGGAGCAGATAAGATACTATCATCAACTATCGCTCCTGCAGGATAATCATCAAAAATAATATCCATTAAATTTTGAGCATTAAGTTGCCCTATTAATGAATCTAAAGCAAATTTACCTACATCGGCAATTCCTGGCATTCCTAAGATACATAATGGCTTTATGAATTGTTTCTTAGAAAGGTCGACATGTTGAATAATTCTTATACCTTCCATAGATTAAACCTTCTTTTCACAAAAATATATCTAATAATAGGGTATTTTTATCAGTTTAAAATGGATATATTATCCTCGTAGAATTTTAAAATCATCATGATAATACGCTTTTAAAGCGCTCGATCACAATATTTCAATATTATCCAAAAATTAATTTTTAGGTACAGCTTAAATATCTTAATATAAAACTCAGTTTTTGTTTAAAGAAAGAAGAATATAAATGACAAATTTAGAATATAAGTGTCAATTGTGCGGAACATGTTGCCATGAGATTCCTGGAGAATATGTTAAAAGGATTCCTATATATCCAGACGAAGCAGATAGATTAATTGAAATAGCCAAAAAAAGAAATGTTGATTTCAGGATAATCGAAGATTTAGTCTTTCCAGATATAAAAAACGAAAAAATAATGGTCCTAACTTATCGAATAAGGTTAGATAATGAATCAAAAGGTTGCCCTTTTTATAGTAAAACAACAGGTTGCACAATCCAGGATGTTAAACCTTTAGCTTGTCAAGCATATCCATTAGCTTTAAAACGACTTGATGCATTTAATTTTGCAATATCTATTGATCCTTTATGTAATTTTGTTATTATGAATTACGATGAGTTAGAGAAAACCGATTTGGAAAAATTAAGAGAAATTTTTAAAGAAGAATATCCAAAAGCAGAAAATTTTTACCGAAAAAACAAAAAGCTTATGTTTAAAATTAGAAAATTAGAGGTTACTAACAAAATTAAAATCCCTCACGAAATAAATTTGGAGAACTTCAATGATTATCTAAAAAGATGGAATCGTACAGAGATTAGAGTAAACTAATTTTGTTTCTGTGAATATTGGGATGAATCTAAATTTTTAACTTTAAATCTTTAATTAACTCTTTGAATTTGCTCTCTTCCAATTCTTTTTCATAGAATTTATTAAAACCTTCACTTATCACCTGGGCTAATATATGCTTACAGAATTTCCTTTTTTTATGTACAACAACGTTTTTATAGAAATCTTGACAAGAACAGAATAATCTTGGATAGATCAAATGTTCTTGATTTTCACCCATAGCAGTCCAAACGATCCTATTTGACGGCGTGTAGATATATTTTGTAATTCCTCTTTTTAATACCTCTAATACGTCGTTAGATTTATCGGGAAATATGTTTTCTATGAATGAGATAAAATCTTCGTCAATTAATTGCTTTTGTTTCGCTTGTTCAAAAACCTTCAATAATAAATCTTTTGACATTTTCTCTAATATAGTAATAGTATCAATAAATAAAAAACGATCATCAAAATATTGAATAATATATTATATCTTCCAACTCGATATTTCCCAGCCATTTCTGGCGCCGAATTCTATTTCCAAAGAATGGCAGAGATATTAACTTCGAAATACAATTATAAAATAGATATTTATACTTCAAATGCTATAGATTTTAAAGCTTTACGAGATCCCAAAGGGAAGGTATTAAAACCCGATAATAAATTATTCCATAAGGTAAATTCCCTGAAAATAAAAAGATTTCCAATAAATTATAACCTTTCAGAAAATGAGATTTATCAAAGGCTAAAAAATATTGAGTCTTTTAATTCGTTAAATCTCAGTAGAGAATGTGTAACAAAATTTATTAAAAATGGACCATATTTAGAAGATTTAATAAAGTTCTTCATTACTAGTAATGAAGAGAATTATGATTTGATTCATACAACATTTTTCCCATATTTTAATTTAGTTATTTGTTTACTCTTTGGAAAAATTTTAGAAGTCCCCACGATTTGTACGCCCTTTTTTCATTTTTCAAATCCACGATATTCAGATTCAGTTTTAAATAAAATATTAAGCAAGTTTGATCGGATTATTGCTTGTACATATATTGAAAAAAAGATCTTAGTTGATAAATTTAAAATTCAAAACGAAAAGATAGACGTTATTCCTATGGGTGTAGATGATAAAATATTCAGAAGTAACCGTAAAATGCAAACAAATCATTATAAATTTAAAGAACACTTTTTCCATGAAAAGGAAAAAAAATTTAGATTAATACTTTATTGTGGTAACAAAAATTACGAAAAAGGAGCTATTAGCATTTTAAAATCCATTCCTCTAATTCTTGAAAAAATCAAAAATGTATATTTTGTATTTATTGGACCTTCAAGTAAAGCTTACAATCGTGAATTATCTAAAATTCTAAAATTTAAACGTGCTAGAATAATCAATTTTACTCCAGATAATTTAACAGGTTATTATGATAAAAAAAAAATAGCAGCCTTTAAAGAAGCTGATTTATATTTAATGCCTAGTAGAACTGATGCTTTTGGAATTGCCTTTTTAGAGGCTTGGGCTGCTGGAATACCAGTTATTGGAGCAAGAATAGGTGCAACTCCGGAAGTAATAAGAGAAAACATTGATGGGCTTTTAGTTGAATTTGATAATCCTCTAGATATTGCCCAAAAAGTTATCAAACTGATAAAAAATAAAAGGTTGAAAAAGAAGCTTGGATTATCTGGTCAACATAGAGTTTCCCAAAGTTATACATGGGACATAATTGCTAAAAAAACGCATAATACATATCAAAACTTATTATAATCATAAAGTTGATGAAATAAATGAAAAATATTTCAGGAAATCCATATTTAAAAAGGAAAAATGGAAAAGTACTAATTGATTCAATACTCTTAGATGAGATAATCGAGCAATATAAAACACCTTTACTGATTTTATTAGAAAACAGGTTAAGAGATAATATTAAGTCATTTGTTAGTATTTTCAATGAAAAATTTGAAAATTTTCAGAGTTTCTATTCATTCAAAGCTAATTACTTACCAGAAATCTGTAAGATTATTTGTTCTGAGGGTATTGGGGCAAAAACAGTAAGTGTACCTGAACTTAAATTAGCACTGAAACTTGGTTTTTCCCCCGATAAAATTTTAGTGGGTGCCCCTTATTTACCAGAAACTCTTATAGAATTAAGTATTAAGAGCAAAGTAAGAGAAATTATAATATATAGTATAAAAGATTTAAAGAAAGTAAATGATATAGCCCAAAAACATAATCATGTCCAAAATATCTGCATTAGAGTAAACTCCCCGAAATATATGAGTAAATTGGGTATTAAATTTGATGATGATAAAATCAAATTATTGAAAAAATCGATATTAGCATTTAAAAATATCAAATTAACATCTATATTATCTCATTTTGGGACCCAAATGAATAACATTAAACAATATGAAAAAAACATCAAATCTCTAGTTTTAAACTTAGAATTATTATCAAAATATGATATTCTATTTGAGAGTGTGAATCTAGGTGGAGGTTTTCCAGAAGCAACTGTTATAGCTCAAAATGAACTAAAAAAAATTGCAGAAATGACAAAGAGTTATTTTAAAAAATCTAACTTACAATGTCCTATGATAAGTTTTGAGCCTGGAAGATATTTTGTAGGTGATTCTGGCTTATATATATCAAAAATTGTCAATGTGAGTGAAGATCGTTGGATTTTTATAGACATAGGAAACCACATTTGTCCTAAATTTGCGAGATGCTCTTTAAGATTTTATAATGCTACTCAGATTGATAAACCTCACAAATATAAAACCTCGATAGCTGGTATTGTCCCTACTGATCAAGATGTTCTAGCAAAAAATTACTTCTTTACTCAAGATTTAAGAGAAGATGATAATGTTATAGTGACAAACACAGGTGCTTATTGTTTAACTTTTTCAAATCGTTTCCCTTATCCCTTACCAATAATAGTCCTTATCAATGGGGATAAAATTACAAAAATATTTGATCCTGATTTAAACAAAGATTTTTCATTAAATTAAGCTTGGATTAGTATTAAAAAATGTAATACCCCAATAATACATTAATTCTAATTTTTTTATTATATTCTTTTTTGTAGCAAGAATTGATTAATTGATAAATTATGGAATCATTTATTAATAAAGCGCGTAAAAGGGAAATAATTAGACCACAGGCAGAAAGTTTTGGTTATGCTAATATAAAAATTATTGGGTGTGGTGGTGCTGGAAATAATACTGTTGATAGGTTAATGAAAATTGGAATAAGGGGTGCAACATGCGTAGCTGTTAATACAGATTGTCAGCATTTAGATAATGTCGAATCTCACCTGAAAATTTTAATTGGAAAGAATCTAACAAAAGGATTAGGGGCGGGAGGAAATCCCGAGGTAGGAAGAGCTGCTGCCGAAGAATCTCGGGAAGATTTGACCAAAGTATTAAGAGAATCTAATTTAGTTTTTATTACATGTGGTGAGGGCGGAGGTACAGGAACCGGAAGTGCACCAATTGTGGCTGAAATTGCCAAACTTGAAGGGGCAATAGTTGTAGGGGTAGTAACCCTTCCATTTGAAACCGAAATAGGTCGTATTGACAAAGCTAAAATAGGTTTAAACTTATTAAAACGCTATGTTGATACATTGGTAGTAATAGATAATAATAGATTATTAGAAATAGCTCCAAATTTACCAATAATCGAAGCATTTAGTGTAGCTGATGAAGTTTTAGCTACAATGGTAAAAGGAATCACAGAAACAATCTCTTTACCTTCCTTAATCAATCTAGATTTCGCTGATGTCAGAACTATTTTAAGTACAGGTGGAGTTGCCATTGTTGGTGTTGGTGAATCAAACAAGAAAGAAAGTCGAGTTGATGATGCTATTGATGATGCTCTAAATACTCCCTTGTTAGATGTAAGTATTGAAGGAGCGAAAGGAGCTTTGATTCATATATGTGGAGGCAATGATATGACCCTTTCAGAGGCAAATTCAGTAGCTAAAAAGATTTCTGAAAAAATGGATGTGAATGATTCTATGGTTATTTGGGGTGCTCGAGTTTCAGATGAATTTGATGGGTTTATTAGGGTTATGTTGTTGATAACAGGGATTAAATCTCCTCAAATTTTTGGCAGTGGGTATTCAATGAATAGTTCAATCTTCCCTACTAAAACAAAATCTTCAAGGCTAAGTTTGTCTGACGATATTTTCAATATTGGTGAAATTACGTTTGACTAGTCCTTTTTATATTTCTTTTTAAATTTAAGTGTATGATAAACAAATTCTCTTCAGAAACACAAAAAGAAATTGATGGAATTATAAAAAAAATCAAAACGTGGAAAGATCTATTTAATATTAATCAAGAATTTTATTACGATGGCTGGTCCATTTCTTTAAAAGAAAAGAATGTCTATCCTCGTTGTATTATAATTTTTAAATCATATGAAAGTAATCAATTTTCTATTAGAAGCTTCGACATTTATCTTCGAAATTATCAAAAGGAAGAATATCATGAGATATATTCTGTTGAAAAGATAAAAAATCATCATGATCTAATAAAGGAATTAAAAGATGTTATTTACGGAAAAGATTTAGGAAATCAGGTTTTACAAATCTATAATAAAACATTTTCAGAATAAAAATTAGAATTCTGGTTTATACATTTGTCTAAATTCTTCTTTCTTTTTGTCGTTATATTTATTTTCTATAAATTTTAAAACTGTATGATGAGGTATCCCTTTTATTATCATATTTATTGCTTTTCTAGCAATTTGTAGATTTTCATAAGCAGCGATTACAGAAACGGTTTTCCCATACACAGAGACATAACATTCAGTAAACCTTTCAAGAGCTTTTCGGATTTCTCCATTCCTCCCAATAATTCGTCCTTTTACCCTTTTTATACGTTTCTCTGATTTTCCTAATATTAAAAATAGATTAAAAACTTCGAGATCATAATCATCTTCGATCAATTTCATAGCTTTAATAGGATTAAAACCTCTATTAATGGCATTTACTATCTTTTGAGCGGTATAAACATTTAGTGGTTTATAGTTTGGTTCATCTAATTTAGGTAAGATTTCACAATCTCCTGTTTTACTATCTAAATTGATCTTTACTCCAAGCTTTTTTTCAATATCTTTCTTAACATGACCATCTGTTCCTATCAAGACCGCTATTCGATTTTTACCTATTTTCAATATTTTCACTTTAAACTGTTATATCTTTTAGAAAGATTAAAAATTTTTAAACCTCCATATTGATTACATCATAATAAAAATCTTTAGGATCTGGTGTTTCAACACCTAATTTATTAAAATATTGAAAAATATTTTTGATATCTCTTACCAAAAAAACCTCTGCTTTAGGATGTTGGATTGATACAGCTTGAGAGATGTCAATTACAACAGGACTCTGATTATGATATAAAATGTTGAACTCACTTAGATCTCCATGTACTAATTTTGCCTTTTGATATAATAATTTTATAAATTTTAAGATTTCATTAAATAGGCTTACAGGTTCTTTGGGATTCTTAATATCTTTCAAAACAGGCGCAGGTATAGATTCAAAACCAATATATTCCATAATTAAAATATTATTTTTAATAAATATTGGTTTAGGAACACGCAAATCTACTTTATATGCTCTTTTAAGATTTTTAAATTCTTTACTTGCCCATAGGAATATAATTTTTGAAACATTGTGCGGAATTTTTTTAAATCTTGGATCTCCAATGATATATTTTTTCATCCATCTTGAAGTATTGCTATCAATTTTATAAATTTTAACAGCAACTTCTTTTTCCTCTAAATCATATGCTAAATAAACATTAGCTTCTTTTCCAGCAGAAATAATGCCCTCTATTCTTTTTAATGGTCCATTTACTAATATTTTATTTAGATGAAAGACAGTACGTTCATCAAAAACAGATTCAATAGCAGCTCTCTTCTTTGATTGGTCTATTTTTTTAATTCTTTTATAATCAATTTTTGTTTTTTCTAACTCATCAATTCCGGAATTGAATTTCTTTTCTGATTTATCTTCTAAGAATCCTTCTTCATCCTCATCAATTTCGTCATCGTGATCTTCCAATAAGTACTCCTCTTTATTTTTTTTTTATAATATTCTCATTAAAAAAGTAAGAATAGTCTTTTGTAAATTTAGAATTATTTTTACTTTTTAGTATGATTTTACTTTTTGTAATATTTTCTACTATAAATTCTTGATTGTCTATTAGAATTATATCATTAGTATCTACAGGTAAAAATTTTATCAATGTTTTTAATCTATAGAGGTTTTTACCCTTCTGATTGTCTCTTCCTACCAATTTCTTTGATCTTTTTAACAAAAAATGATACTTTCCTTTTAGAAATTTTATAATATAATTCATTAATTCGTTTGTACTGAGATATAAATCTACCCCATATTTTTGATCTTCGATCTTAGAAATGTATTGACGGGTGTCTTTATCAAAAATATTACTAACAAATTTATCTATTTCATTTAAAATTGTCTCAATCAACTCTAATTGGCTCTCATTTTTTACTCGAAGTTGGATAATTGATATAAAATAAGTGCCACCTCGTAAATTAGAACAATTCCTGCATAACATGTTATTTAAATTTAATTTTATTTCTTGCTGATGATAAATATTTGATGATCCCTTCAATTTTCCCATGACAAGTATTTCAACGGATCTTATTAAACCTGTTGATGAATATACAATTGAATCTTCATTCGTTGAAAATAAAATCTCAATTTGCTTATTTTTGAGTAGTGATTTCAATAAAAACTTTTTAATAATCTCATAAAGGTTAGAAAACAAATTATCATTAGTAGGTTCAATCCATAAATCTCTTTTAGCATAACTACCACAATCAATACAAACATTCACAGAAAAAGTCTTAGGTAACTCAAATAACGGATTTTCCTCTAAATAGCATTGAAGGCACATTCCGAAATGAGGAGAATCTTCATTTAAACTTTTTCCACATATTGCACAAAATCGATTTGGCATTAAAACATCATCTTTATAGCCATTGGTACCCCATTTATGGATCTAATTCCTTCTCTTGGTAGCAGTTTACACTCAATTGCTTTCTCGATTATTTTTTCTCCTACTATATTGAAAAAAGAAGCGTTCTTCAAAACATCTATAGCATCTTCTATCTTGATTAAATCTCCACCATAGAATCGGGTCGATATCTCAATTTTCAAATTACCCTCAGTGAAGACCTGATTAAGAAGCTCCTCATCACAACATGCTACAGTTTCACAATCATCTCGAATGTGAATTTTTAGATAAACTCTCATGATTTTTTTTAAATGCTTTATTTCTCTTTAACTTCTACTCTGGCTCCGCAAGCAGTACATTTTAAATAAAGTTTTTTACCCTCCCGTTGAATTTGGGTGTCTGGTTTTTTACAAATACTACATAATACATATGTTTTTGTATAATTTTCAATTAACTTGTTCAGTACTTGCTCTTTATATTGACCTTTTAGAAATAATTGTTGTCCTCTTATCTCCCCCATTGTTCCTGCGCTCTTTAGAAAAATGCCTAAAAAATGTCTTCTATCTCTATTAAGAGTACTGATTATTTTATTGAAATTTGTAATAAATGTATTTCTACTTTCTATTCTAAGTTCTACTTTAGGAATTTCGAATCTTGAGGATTTTTTTACATTTTCTGGTATTTTTTCATAAGCTTCCTCTAATAAATCCTCATAATCATTTAAATCCATTATTTAATCATCTAGTTAATTATTATATAATTATTAAATCAATAATAAGAAAAATATTTTTCCTTTATTTATAATAAAGTTATCAATTTTAAGGTGATTTAGTAAGATTCAAAAATATCTATATCTGATTCATAAATACGCGATTCTAAAATTAAATCATTAATATAAGATCTTAATTCAATATCAGGTATTTTTATTTCTCTCCTTAACCCTTCAAAATTTATTCCTTTACCCTTATCAGAATGTAATTTAATTACTGAGTATACTTGCTCCTTCAGATTATCTCCTTCAGTATAATCAAATTCCTCTTCAAATAGATTATTAACATCAGAAAGGACTGGAATTTCCTGAATATCTCCTGCTTTAATACGATTTATTATTTCAGCATTTCTTAGCAAAATAAGATTGGGTTCCTCTACTTTCTTAATAATTTCAATCCATAATGATATATATCCACCCTTTTTGCTAACCCGACCAACGACATCAACAATATCACCAACATCATATATATTATAATTATCTGGATTAACTCTATCCTTAACCGCTCTAATCAAACCTGTGCTATCATCCAAATTAAAAAATACTCTCACATTTGCTGTTAACTCCTCTTCTAATCCAGTTTCAAATTCATCAGGTTCTATTACTTTTTCTTTCTTTTCTACTATAGTAGCAATTAGTCTGATTCTTTTAACTTTTCCAAAGATAGTTAGAAAACAATTCTCATTTTCGTCATATTTTCCTTCTTCAATATGTCTTATCCAGCAATGTATTGCTGGATTTCTCTTATAACCAGTACTTTCAGTCATTATGATTCAATTACACCTTTAGATACATTTAAAATTATTTCCATTTAATTTAGGAATTTTTATTAAAGGAATAATACGTCATCCTTTCTTTTTTTATTGCTCAATTATTTATTAAATCAAATGAGGATCATTATTTTTAGGACTCAAGAAATTTTATTGGAAAAAACCTAAAAATAAGAGTTTAATAGCGGGGGTTCGATTTGAACGAACGATCTCAGGGTTTCTCAATGGAGTGGAAGTACCATTTATGAGCCCTGCGGCATAAACCAGGTTAGCCCACCATCCAGAATTTTTAGGTGACTAGCCCACCCCGCTTTGAATAAATCTATGAGATTATTTTATACCGATATATACTAGTTTTATATATTGCAATATAAACCCCCATAATTAAATGTTTTACTTTTTACAAGTACTAAAGTTTAATTTTGAATTCTGAGGATAAAATTGCGTAAGATTATATTTTTTATGGAAAAAGTTTAACTTACTATTTTAATTACATAATAAAAGATTTATTAAGCTAATCAGAGAAATATGCCACTTTTAAATTCACCATTTATTGAATTTTTGCTCAATCCTTGGTTTCTCTTATCTCTATTCTTTTGGCTAATTGTCTTAGCATTAGTTTATTTATTAAGAAATAAAAAAGAAGCTGCGTATTTATTCTTCCCATTGTTAGCAATGTTCAAAACTAAAAAATTAAATAATTTCTTAAGAAAGATTTCTAGAAAAGTACCAAAATTTTGGAAAATTTTTTGGACAATAGGTATCTTCATCTCATTTGGATTTGTCATTTTTGCATTTTATTTCTTTTTTACAAATTTTATTAACCTACTTGTAAATCCCAGAATAGAACAAGCAGTATTACCTCTTATTCCTGGCGTAACAATAGATTTACCCTTATTTTTTTACTTAATTCTTCCTTTATTATTCATTGTAACTACTCATGAATTTGCTCATGGAATCGCAGCGAGTGCAGACGGACTAGATATTAAATCTACAGGAGTCCTTGGAGCGGGTATTTTCTACATAATTGCTTTTGGTGCTTTTGTTGAAGTTGATGAGAGAATTGTAAATTCAAATAAGGTTAACAGGTATACCCGGTTAAGAATTGCGGCAGCAGGAACTTATGTTAACGGAATTACGGCAGTTGTTGCTTTTATTTTGCTATTATGTTTCCCTTTGATGATAGCACCATGGTATCGTCAAGTAACACAAGTTAATACTGTATTAAAAGAGGATGAAGGCGGATTTAATTATGGGAACATCACCAGGGGAGATGCCATAATTGCTATTAAAAAGAGTGGTACTACTGATGAGAATTACGTATCTCTTGATGAATTAAAAGGAGTTTCCTTAAGTAGTATTTTAAACAACAAATCGACATTAGAGTGTGCAATTAATGATAGTTTAACACTAAAGATTTATGATCCCTCTTTAGATGCTTTTTTAGAAAAAAATATTACTTTAGGACCACGTTATTATATAGGCCTTAGATATGAATATACCTCTGATGGACTTGGTTTAAAAATAAATAAAGTTCTTTCTTTAAGTGAAGGTGGAAACAATTTTGGTAATATTTCAGAAGGATTAACTGTGATAAAAATTAATGGAATTCCTATAAATGTTTCAAATGGAGACACATTAGAGAGAGTTTATACTTCCTCTTTTCAAAATGGTATGATTCTAAATAACATTAATTTTAGTACCGATTCAGCTAATTATACTTTAGATCTTAGGATCGATGGAGTCATAATTGGAATATATAGTAATTCATATTTTATGTATAAGAATGGTATAGCCAAATTCTTCACAAGTTTTTGGCCAGAATTTCTATTAAGAGAACTATCATGGCTTTTTTTAATTGCCTTTAGTATTACTTTATTCAATATGCTCCCTTTACCTATATTTGATGGGGATAGGATGGTTAAAGAATTAATTAATTGGGGTATAGGAGAAAATTACAAATCATTGAAGAAAAAGAAAGATAAATTTTATTTTAAAAAGGAAGATAAAAATTATGAGTTATCAGAATATCGAGTTGAAAAAATTAACTCTATTGAAATTATTATGAAGGATCCATTAAGATCTATTGAACCAAGTACAATTAGACTTTCAGAAGATAATTATCAAATTATTGATAAAATTGGGGATGGATTTAAGGATACTGTTTTATTGAACCTCCCTGAAAAAACAGAGTTAACGGAAAATTCGGTAGTTGAAATTTCTTATGAACATTACTATGATGAGAAGAAGAAGATAAAGAATTTAATTCTAAATACACTAAGATTTATTACCATATTTATTATCCTCGGAAATTTCATTTTATCATTTATTAAATTTGGTGGATTAATCTTTTGGATGTAATAAAATAAATTTATCTTTTAATTGGTATTAATGATTAATTACAATATTTTCTTGAAGAAAGGTAAATGTTCTTATTGCGAAAACTCAATTGTAATTGAGAGAAGATATTCAGGTGAAAACCTCTGCCCGAACTGTTTTGAGAAAAACATTGAAAAAACAATTTATAAGACCATTTCAAAATATGGAATGTTAAAGCCTGATGATAAGATTATAGTAGCACTTTCAGGAGGTAAGGATTCATATACTCTTTTATATAATCTCACTATGATTCAAAAAAACCTATACCATCCAAATAAGCTCATAGCATTAACAATAGACGAGGGTATAAAAGATTACCGAGAAAATAGCATTAAAAATGCGATTGAATTATGTAGAGAACTAAATGTTGAGCATCATATCATCACTTTTAAAGAAAAATTTGGTTTAACCTTAGATGAGATCATCAGGAAAAAAAACCAACTGCCTGATTACAAATATGCCTGTAATTATTGCGCAACAATAAGGAGGAGATTATTAAATGATGGAGCTAAAGAATTTGGAGGCACTATCTTAGCTATGGGACATAACCTTACAGATATAGCAGAAACTTATCTTATGAATATTCTATACAAGCGTTTTCACTTAATAGCAAATCAGTATTTATATAGGAAAGAAAATTCAAAATTAAGTCGGTTTTTTGTTAAAAAAATTACTCCATTAATGAGAATTCCTGAAGAAGAGATATTCTTATATGTAAATATTAAAAATTTCAATTATTACCCTTCACATTGCCCCTATAGAGAAAAAGATCCAATATTGAGAAAAAGGGTTTTGAATTTCATTCAAAAATGTAAAAATTCCAGCCCAGAAATAGAATTTAATTTACTCAATGGTTTTTTAGAACTTTCAGCTATTCTATATAACTATAATAAGAAATTAGAATATCAAACATGTCAGTCATGTGGATACCCATGTACAAATACTTCTATCTGCACTTTTTGTAGTTTTTTAAAAGAGTTGAATTAATAGGATTTTTCTATTAAAAATTCTCCCATTTCTTTAAGTTTATCATATTCTCTTATTTCTTCTTTGAATAACGGTACTTCAATTAGATTCTTATGCAATTTCTCACTAAATATTTCTCTTATTTTTATCAAATTTTTTTCTTGCATTTTTCGTCTTGCCTTACAGAACTCACATAGTTCAGTTGGATCTTGGTATAATTGATTCACTACAATATTAGAGACAGAAATGTTATTTTTAATTAATTCATTTAGCAAACGTCCAGTTTCAGTAATAGCCATTTCTTCAGGGATCATTACAATTACAAATGAATTTTTGACGGGATTTGTAAGATCCTCTCTTGCATTTAAAATAGATTCATTTAATCTTTCTAAAATTTCTAAAGAATCATCTTTTTTTTTTTCTTCACGAGAAAATAGTCTTTTTACTGCCCCAAACATGTTACCTATTTTTATTCTCATTTTTATTAATTTTCCTATCCATCCAGATAGAGTTTCTGGTAAGCTTAGAAATCTTAGGGTATGGCCTGTGGGAGCAGTATCAAATATAATTAAATCATAATCGTGGTCTGTTTCAACGAATTCTAATATTTTCCCAAAAGCTAAAGCCTCATCAATTCCAGGCGGTGTCATCGAAGCTAATTCTTCCATATCCCCAAAAAGTGGCACATTTTCCATTAACCCAGACATGCCCATTTCTTCCATTGGATTTATATTAGTTATTCCCCTAAATTCTGCCATATTTGCCTTAGGATTTATCTCTAAAGCAGTAAGATTTTCTATTCCTTCAATATGAGTAGGTACACCTGGTAATAATTCTACACCTAAACTATCTCCCAAAGAATGAGCAGGATCGGTACTTATAATCAATGTATTTCTTCCGTGTTCTGCTGCCCAAATTGCCGAACTTGCAGCACAACTAGTTTTTCCTACTCCTCCTTTACCTCCAAACATGATCATTTTTAAATTTAATAAAAGATTCTTTAACTGCATCTTTGAAATTACACCTGTTTAGTTATTTTAAAATTTAGAATTAAGTTTAATTTAATTTTGTTAATTTTAATAGTCAATTTTATACCTAAGAATACCAGCTATTCCACCAAAAGTACTATACAACATTTCACCCTCTTCTGTTTCAGTTGATAAAATTTCTACATTTGTACCAGTTGATTCAGCTATTTCTCCAAGTTCTTCAATTAATGAATTAATTTCAATAATTCTAAATGAATTTGAATTACATTGTGGGCAGCTTTCTTCTTGAATATCTCCACTAAATTTTTCTAATAAATTTTCCGTTATAGTTCTATTTTCAGTATAATCGCAATTTGAACATCCTAATTTGACTATATGGGTTTCTAGCTTTTCAGAAAGCAAGAGCATATCAACAGCGCCATAATTTAATGCTCTTTGTATTTCCTCTAATCCATAAGTTGCTAATCCTGTATCATTAGAAATTTCCTTCATAAAACGCTGCATAGCTTCTTTTTCACGAATATATTTAACATTTTCGATTTGATCCTTAACTTTTTCTATTAAAGCACGAATTCCTTCAACACCACCATACCCGATATCTACAACATCAAAAATTTTATCCTGTAATCTATAATCTAGACTCTCATCCTTTACAAATTTTTCTTTTGAGGGTCCTGGACCTCCCACAAAAATACCCTTTAAATCTTCAATTTGTAAAAATACTTCATTTACAGTTTCAGAAATTCGTCGATAGAAAGCAATTTCTGCTTCTTGATTTAATCTTTCAAATCTTCGCTGTGATTGCCCACCTGCTGAATGTTTAGAATGAATACCTGAAGTAAATTCTTTTATAACTTCGACTTTATTGCCTTTAATATAACCAACAGCAGATTCTTTTCTTCCAATTACTAACAAACCATAAGTCTCAGTAGGTGTAAGCATATCCTCTAAAGGCCATAACAAAAATTCACTCGCACAGTGATATCTAAATGTGGTAATTCTATCAGGAGGTTCAATAATTGTTAGTTCATTTCTTTCCGTTCCAGGAGTATTATTTTGAGGTATTGCACCAGAAAACATAACCAAACCATTATCAGGTGCTTCCTTTATGTTTTTTAATTGTCCTAAGAGACTATTAATACTATCAAGTACATTCTTTCTGGTTAATTTTGATTTGATATTTTGACTTTCACTAATTTCGTTCTTTAAATAATTTGTAACATCAGAAATTTTTTTATCATGAGGAATATACAACGAAATTAATTCAGTATGAAATCCCCTTTTATTCCTAAGTTCATCTAATTTCTGTTTCATTTTATAAATCTGTAAATCATTTGATTTCTTTTTTTCTACTGCACTCATATCCATCTACTAAGATTACAAATTATACAAAAAATTAATATTTTTTCTTTATACCAATCTATATAAAGAACTGTATTTAATACATGTGAAAAAATATGACTCTGAATGAAAATCAAAACAATGGAATCCCTGAAACACACCCACGATATCAAAGTCTAAAATTTCGACATAAGATAATCGATGGTATGAAAAAATTAGTTGTAGCTGAGGCTGGATTGATAGCTCATGGTAGAGGTGAATGTTTTGATTATATTTTAGGTGAAAAAACAACTAAAACCGCAAGATATGCAATAAGAGCCGCTGTGGCAGCATTATTATTAGCTAAGAAACCAGTGATTAGTGTAAACGGTAATGTGGCTGCTTTAGTCCCCAATGAACTGGTAACTTTATCAAAATTATTAAACATCCCTCTTGAAATCAATTTATTTTACCATAAGGAAGGACGAATAAAAGCAATAACGGATGTTTTAACAAAAGCTGGAGCTACCGATATCAAAGGAATCAATGAAGATAAAATGGTTGAGCTTGAGGGACTTGAAAGTAATAGAAGAAAAGTAGAATTAATCGCTAAGGCAGATATTGTTATGGTTCCTTTAGAAGATGGTGATCGTACGGAAGCTCTAAAAAAGCTTAATAAAAAAGTAATAGCCGTCGATTTAAATCCTTTAAGCAGAACTGCTCTTTGGGCTGACATTACAATCGTTGATAATATCGTAAGAGTTATACCTGAAATGATAGAAATCTCAAAAGAATTAAAGAAATTAAATAAGGCTGAATTAAACTATATTCTGGAAAAATTTGACAATAAATTGAATATTCAAAAAACACTGGATTTAATAATCGATTATATTAAAGAACAAAAAAAGATAGCATTCAACATCCAAAAGAAATGAATTTATGAATTCTCTGTATACATAAAAACTTAAAAGTTTCAAATATTATAACATATATATTAACAATGCCGTTTTTGAGTTACTCATCTTTTGAGCAAGCTAAGCAATGACTACTAATAAAGATATAAAGATAAGTACTTTTACCGATACTAATAATCAAAAAATTATTATAAAGAGATGTAACTTGGATGATTTAGATGGAGTTATAAAAGTAAATGAAGAGGAACTTCCAGAAGATTATCCCTACTTCTTTTATAAGAGCATACTTGATAATTACCCCGAATCTTTTTTAATAGCTCAAAATAGTTTCGGAAAAATTATTGGTTACATTATGTGGAGGGTAGAAAAGACTCCTTCAATAGATAGTTTACGGTATGTCAATACGGGTCACCTTGTATCGATTGCGGTCTCACAAGGATATAGAAAGAAAGGAATAGCAAAAAGTTTATTAACAAATAGCATGAATGCAATAAAAAAGTATAAGATTCATGAATATGTTTTAGAGGTAAGGGTTTCAAATTATAATGCAATTAAGCTGTATGAGCAATTCAACTTCAAAATCTCGAATATTAAGAAAAATTATTATCGAGATGGAGAAAATGCTTACTACATGACCCTAAAAGCAAAAAAACGTTAAATTAATGAAGCTTCTAACCCTTTAATTAAATGAGTTAATAATTCATTTATGGGTGTCTTAATGCCTAATTCTTTTGCATAAATTAAGACCCTACCATTAATAAAATCAATCTCAGTGACCGTCCTATTTAAAATATCCTGTAGCATCGAATTCTTATTTTTTGATGTTTTTTTTGCTACATCATAAGTTTCAGCTATAAAATCTTTATTGGATAGCTTGATTTCCTTCAATTTTGCCACTTCAACTGCTTCTTCAACGGCTTCAGCCATCAATTGCTTTAATCCTTCCGATTCTAATAATTGACCATTAGTTAAATTAGTTAAAGCCCCAAAAGCATTAATTCCTATATTTACAAAAACTTTCTCCCAAGATTCCTTATTTATATCTTTAGCAATTTGAGTCTTTAAACCCGCTAAATGGAGAAGCTCTTTTAAAAGATTCAAATCTTCATTTGCTTTGGTTAAATCAACATGATTATTATTGATATCTTCTAGAAATGGAAAACCAATTTTTGTAAATCCATCTCCAGTGTGAATTAAATTACCTGGGGATTCCAAAAATGCCCCATTTGAAGTTACAATCCTTATTATCTTTGATTTCGGTATATAATTACTAATAATCTCTTCATTTCCAATCCCATTCTGTAAAATAACAAACCAGTCACTTACATCAATAAGTTTTTCATATTGGAGCACAGCTTTTTCCATATCATATGTCTTTGTAGTAAGAAAAATGTAATCAAATCTAAAATATTTATCCATTTTCAATTTTTCTTCTAGAATTTTCTCGTTTTCATATGCGAGAATATCATTAATTTCTTTTACATCTTGATTCTTCTTAATTTTTAATCCTTTTTTGTCAATAGCTTCCTTATGTTCTCTCTGGCAGAAAAATATTACTTCTAAATCATAGATTTCAGATTTAATATTTGCTAAATACCCGCCAAATAAACTACCTATGGAACCAGCTCCAATAAATCCGATCCTTATCTTTTTCCTTCCCAAGTTCCTTCAAAAACCCTAAAATAAATAAAAATATTCTTATCTCAGTTCTATCTAATTTATTTTAAAAACTTATCTAAATCTGTTTGACCTTTGGAATATTCGCCAGTTTTTTTCTTAAGATCCAAAAGACTTACATTTTCCGGTGAATTCTTTGGCTGCAGTGTTAATTCTTTCATTAACATTAAAGAATTTTTTGCTGCATATCCAGAAAAATGATTATTAAAATAAATCCCTATTCTCTCCACTTTTGGTATTATTTTACGTATTGATTGTGCAAATCTTTTTATTTCATCTTCCTTAAAAAAATAATCAAACCATATTTTTTTTCCAAATCCATGAAACCTTACATATGCCAAATTTGAATTTGTTACATCCATCCTGGGAGGTAATAAAGGCTCGACAACAGCACAATATGTCAAGGACTTATCTTTCAAGTAGTTAAACACCTCATCATCCATCCATGATTTATGTCTAAACTCTACGGCTAAGTAATACTTTTCGTCTTTAAGCTCTGTTGGCCAATTATCTACAAATTCTTTTAAATTACTAAAATGGTCCTTTTTATTAAATGAAGGTGGTAATTGTATCAGAAATGATAATAATTTTTTAGCATTAATTAGAGGTTCCATTGAATTTAAATAATGATATAATTCATTCGAGCACAATTCAATATCTAATTTATACTCATGTGTAATTTTCTGGGGTATTTTTGCTGAAAAGATAAAATTACTTGGCGTTTTATCTACCCAATTTTGAACAACTCCCCTTGGTGGTATATTATAAAATGTAGTATTAATCTCATTTGTATAAAAAACTTCAGAATAAAATAAGAGAAAATCCTCTTGTCTTAAGCTTTTTGGATAGAAATTACCAATCCATTCATCATAACCCCATCCAGATGTACCGATCAAAACCTTACTTTCCATAGTTAGCTCTCTATTTTTTTACGATATCTTTAAAATCATCATTTCTCATTGCTAATAATTACTTACATTCGTATTTAAACTTTAAAATTCACTTAGTTTTCTGATTTTATTTAAGTTTTATTTTGATAGTAATAATCATTAATTCATTAATTATTAAATCTCAAAGGCTCTAATTTATCTATTAAATTTTATGAATTCTGACCATAAAATTTTTAACCAAGGATTTATTCTTATATTTCGTCGATTGTATTTTTACTTTCGATAATTATTGGTGAAAAAATATCTCATCCAAATGGATGACATACACCTTTAATTGGCAGCGGACTTGTGGAAGTATATCTCATGAGTAGAAACATGCGAGAAATTGAATCCATAACGACAATATAGTGAATTCTTTATTACGGCGCATGAAGTAACCCATGACTGAGATATTACAGGAAGCAATTTACCAAGCCAAGCATGAAAAATCGTGCTCATAAGAACATACTCCCTATATTATTAAAGTCTACTTATTTTTCGTCTCGATTTAATAATTATTTTTACCAAATCTGAATACGCAAACCCTTAGGCAAGCAATCTGAATCTTTCCTCAATTAGACTCCAATACGCCTCCGCTATTTGGTGGATATCTTGGCTTGGGCACCGATGAAGAGCGTGACAAGCTGCGATAAGCTCGGGTTAGTCGCATGAAGACGCTGACCCCGAGATCCTCGAATAGGACATCCGCTTGCGGCCTAATAATCCGCAAGATTCCCGATAGGGA
>Ga0209427_10000529_pt1 | contig 40840 bp, 35 predicted proteins | sample DeeMarSWOR136_30_FD_187465 | JGI IMG/M metagenome (GOLD analysis project Ga0209427, IMG submission 187465) | Marine sediment microbial communities from White Oak River estuary, North Carolina - WOR-1-36_30 (SPAdes) (version 2) | ecosystem: Environmental > Aquatic > Marine > Intertidal zone >...
CATTGCGCCTCCTATCCCTCGGCCCCAGCCAAACAGCCAAATTCCTATTATGACCTAGCATCCCAATACTCAAAAATGGCCCGGGCTAACACTTCCCAAGTAAGTCGTAAGCTCAGCCTCAAGGTGCATGTCCGGTCAGATCGAAAGGTAAACGTGAGAATTGCAAGGTCTGATCTCAGTTTTCACAACACCAACGGGTGCGTGTATTTCAGACCGAACCCCTGCACGTCATTGCTGCTTTTCTTTACCTCTATGTGTTTTTGAGCTAAGGAGATCCCTTTTTCGGAGTGTCAACATACATCCAGCTCCCGCCTACACGGCTCCCCAAAATCAACCCCTGTTCTCCGTAATCCGTGCCGTTTCAATCCCTTGGGGTTCGTCAATATCCCGCATTCACAGGCAATCTTCCGCCCAAGACGCTCTTCAATGATATCTTTCAAAATGAAAAAATCATAATCATGTTTCCTACATAGCTGCCGTAAGATCTTGAAAGGTTTCCAGTCGGGATTCCTGGGGTCATGTGGCGGACCGCAAGTGAAATAGCTGTACCGATCCTGTCCCATAACCTCAACTATCTGCAGCTTACGTCTTAGCAGGGAAATGTATTCCTGAAGAAACTTGGAAAACTTCAAATTCTGCTCAAGGTCAACCCAGGTTTTGTCGGGGATTTCGTTCTTATTTATCAGCGTCATTTTTGATTTTTGTTCGACCAGTGAAATAAAGAACACGGATGAATAAAGGAGCAGTCATCTATAATTTCTTGACTATAATTACTTGTGATTTGAAAATATTGGACCTAAATGCATGCGTCACCTCCCCATTTCGGAACTGAGTATCGCCTTTCGGTGGGCCTATCGGTGTGGGAAACCACACTGAACTCAAATTCTCATACTATTTGGAATAAGTATATTCCTCCCCAGGGCTTAATTTTATAACCTCCACATCAGGCGCTTCTTTCCCGGTCAAATCAATGAAATCTGAAGGGTCCTGGATCAGAATGGGGAAGGTCTTGAAGTGCATAGGAATCACTTTTTTGGGCGATATCATTTTGGTGGCCCGAGCCGCCTGGATCGGATCCATGGTGAATACGCTCCCGATGGGAAGCATGGCCACATCTATCTGGTAGAGTTCTCCGAAAGTCTTCATAGACTCGAAGATGCCCGTATCCCCGGCGTGGTATAACGTCGTTCCGTCTTCCAAGCGGATAATGTAACCGCAGGGGGCACCGGTTGCCGTGGAATGGAAAGCCTGGGTCATGGTTACAGAAATTCCCTCATAAAGTAGGTTGCCCCCGATATTCATCCCATAACCAAAGTAGCACACTTTCTCCGACGGAATGTTGGCATCGTCTTGGAGACGTCGGGCCGTTTCCACGTTGGCCACTAGGAGGCCGCCGGTCTTGTGCACGATTTCTGCAGCCTGTCCGACGTGGTCGAAGTGGTCATGAGTAACCAGAATCAGGGTGGCCTCTTTGACCTCATCCAGCTTCATGGCTGCCAGGGGATTATCGAACCAAGGGTCGATATATATTACTTTTCCTGTTCCACTTGTAATCTGAAACCCAGCGTGAGATATCCATTTAAGTTTCGTCCTAGCCATTGGAGCCTCCTTATCATTTGGTTGTGGATAATAGGCGGTAACTCTCGACTCGTGAGTTCCGAGTGCTGGATTTTGAACTTCAAGTATCAGTAAAGTCCCTTATCACCTCGGTCAGAACCAAGTCAATCCCAACGTTACCACTTCCCAAATGAACCTGAAAATCAGCCCGCCTGACGCTCAGCTGCTTATCGTAAGCAGTGGTCGGGCCGCGTCCAAAAACGAGCGATTAACAGAACAAATCTCTAATCCCTATTAATTTTGAATAGATACAAGCCATAGACATTCCTTCCAAAAAGAGCTATTTTGATATTTAGTTTCCCAGCCCTGTATCTGAACCACCCAGCAGCGTAACCCTAACCTTCTGGAGTGAGACATGGCCAAGCACCGCCAGAAGGTTTTGATAGAGAAGCCTCCAAGGGACCATTTTATCCTATTGGGGGCTTTTGCGTTTGGGAGATGATCCCATGACCGAGGAACAGGCCAAACGGAAGCTGACTGCTATCCTTAGCGCCGATGTCAAGGGCTACAGCCGCCTTATGGAAGACGATGAGGAGGCTACCGTCCGAACCATCACGGCATACCGGGAACTAATGGTAAGCCAAATACAGAATCAAAACGGTCGGGTCGTGGATGCAAAGGGAGACAATCTCCTGGCCGAGTTCTCAAGCGTCGTGGATGCAGTACGTTGCGCCGTGGAGATCCAAAAGGAACTCGGAAGACGAAATGCAGAACTGCCGGAAAATCGGAAAATGGAGTTTCGTATAGGCGTGAATCTAGGGGACGTGATTGAGGAGGGAGAGACAATATATGGAGACGGAGTCAATATCGCAGCGCGATTGGAGGCCTTGGCTGAGGGTGGCGGGATCCGCATCTCCGGAACAACTTATGACCAGGTCGAAAACAAACTGGGATTGGAATTTGAATACCTTGGAGAACAGGCAGTCAAAAACATCAGAAAGCCAGTACGAGTATACCGAGTAAGGATGGAGGGCTTCAACTCAGGTGTTGAAATGGGACAGGGTCCGCCTCTACCCGATAAGCCGTCCATAGCGGTACTTCCCTTTGTGAACATGAGCGGAGATCCTGAGCAGGAGTATTTTAGCGACGGCATGAGCGAGGATATCATTACTAGTCTTTCTCAGTCTCCCGACATGTTTGTGATCGCCCGCAACTCGACTTTTGTTTACAAGGGAAAACCAGTTAACGTACAACAGGTGAGTCGGGAGTTAGGTGTCAGGTATGTACTGGAAGGTAGTGTGCGCAAGGTGGGCAACAGGGTGCGTATTACTGCCCAGTTAATCGATGCCCTAAAGGGACATCACCTCTGGGCGGAGCGCTACGATCGAGACTTAGAAAATATATTTGCTATACAGGATGAGATTACGTTGAAAATCTTGACGGCTCTCCAGGTGAAGCTCACAGACGGGGAGCAAGCTCGGCTGTACTCTAAGGGGACTGAGAACATTGAGGCATATTTGAAAATCGGGCAGGCGCGCAGTTACTTCTATCGGTTTGACAGGGGAAGCAATATTATGGCACGTCAAATATGTGAGGAAGTCATTGCCATGGACCCCCAATGGGATTTGCCTTATGGCCTCCTTGGATGGACCCACTTCGTGGATGTATCCTGGCGCTGGAGCGATTCTCCTGAGGAATCTGTGCAGAAAGCGTTTCAATGCGCCCAAAAGGCCATATCGCTGAATGAATCCCCACTCCCCCATGCCTTGTTAAGCTGGATATATACAGTGACAAGACAGTACGAGATCGCTCTGGTGGAAGCAGAAAGGAGCATCGCACTCGGCCCTAACTCAGCGGACGCTCATGCATGGTATGCTTTCGTTCTGTATTTTGCTGGGGAGCCCGAAAAAGGGATTTCTTTGACTGAGAAAGCTCTCCGTATGAACCCTTTCCCTCCAAGTTGGTATTTTGTACTGTTGGGTGCTGGCTACCGCTTGTTAGGGGATTGTGGGCAAGCTATCCAAGCATTTAGAAAAGCCATCAATAAAGAACCGACGAATCTGTTCGCACGGATTTACCTAACTGCCACATATGCCATGTCAGGACGCGAAGAAGAAGCGGAAGCTCAAGCACAAGAAGCCCTAAGGATCGATCCTTCATTCACCCTTGAGTATCTTGCGAAAACATTGCCATACAAGGATCAGGCGGAGACAGAGCGCGTTGTTGACGCTCTGCGGAAAGCGGGACTGAAGTAACTGGGGATAGGTCCCTACATGTAAGGGTTCTGGCCGTAGCTGAAAAAGTTTCGATTAGCATCCGTAGCTATAAAAACGGGAAGCTGCTTATTATGCAAATTAAGTGAAACAGTGGCTTCCCGTTGGGGAATTTAGATATCACAGGTTTTGATGTCCTTTAATTCTCACAGATCCGTTGGAGTTACGTGAAATATTGAAAGCGCACTTTAATTGCCGATTCATAGCAGCTATCGAACCCTCCCAAAAACGGAGTTCCGGCTTTCCCTCCGGCTAAAGATAACACCTGCAAAAAGTGATGATCGGCCTGCATTAAGAGGTGATAATTTCCGTTGGAAAGAGAGTGTAACGCCATGCTTCACCTGAACCTACAATTTTGATTGAATTGCCTTCCTCACCTTCCCCATCAATATAAACGGTTTAATCTTTGAATCTACCTGATTGATAGATCCTGCCATGTATAGATTCAGGTCCTCGGAATAATAAAGGAATGAGCCGGTAGAACCCGAATGACCCCACAAAGGCGGTACTCTCATCACTACATTGATGAACCAAGGGAGTTTGAAGTGCATCGTTCCGTATCCATATTGAAGCGGAAACTGCAATTTGTGCCAGTTGTGCATCAAGTTCAGCGTGTCTCCGCTAATAACTCGTCCTTCATTTAAGGCTTTCAAGAAAAGGATCATTTCTTCTGCTGTAGAAACAATGCCTCCATCAGCCCAGTAGGCCCCATTCGACCGGCTTTTGGTAATGTTCTTATCTTTATAAAATACATCCGCTGGAGCACCAGATGGAGGGAACTGGCCTCTAGGATGGCCGATCAACCAGGTCTGCTCGAGGGCCAACGGACGAAGGAAAAAATCCTCGTATACAATGTGAAGCGGCTTAGCGGTTATGGCTTCGATGATCTTTCCCAATAGCTGGAAATTTGTATCCGAATAGGATGCATCCGTGCCTGGCGGGAAATTAGGTTCCAAGTCGCGTGCCCTTTTTATGGTCTCATCTACCGTCCATGACCGTTCCGGTTCTTCCAGGAACAAGTCGAAAAGGCTTTTCCCCCCTTTCGGTTTCTCGGTATAGTAATCTGCTATGCCTGAAGTGTGTGACAACAATTCTTTTATGGTAATTTCGTGGGAATAATCCTTCCCCTTATACACATGAATGCCTTGAATAAGCTCTTCTGGAAGATATTTTGACATCGGATCATCTAAAGAGAGGGCCCCTTTTTCATACAATCGCATGATCGCCGTGGCAGTATATAGCTTAGTGATACTTGCAATATAGATGGGGGTGTCTTTACTCATGGGCACGTGATCATCCTGGCGGGCGATTCCGGCTGCGCCTGACCAAGAGAAAGAGCCATCGCCCTTCACAACAGACACAACACAACTCCTCACCGATTTATCTTTCTCCACTAATCCTGATACCAAATATTGCATTTCCTTATTTAAATCGTCAAACGATCGGGTTGGAGATCTCAATCGTGCTATGAATAATCCCGCAGCAATAATGATTATGAGTATTGCGAAAGCTATTATTATCCGTTTCATCCTTTGTGTAGCTCTCCTGTAATGTCGAGAATTTTAGTCATGGAAAATAAATTCATAAGCTTTGCGTTGGGAGTGGTGAAGTTTTTGTGCCATACAGGAGCGACGACGTCGCGTTGGATAAAATCGTGCAACGATTTTATTGAGAATAATCAACTCAAATGGCAGGGGTTTTGGAAGGGAGGATGGCGCTAATGAAGGTACCGTCTTTTCCGAGCCATGGAGAATGAAATAAACTTCCACCACCCTGGTTCATCTCGAAGTAACCAGAAAGACAGAGCCTGATGGCCCGCCTCCAAAAGCACGCTTGTTTGCTATGTTGCGCTGCTCTTAAGGGTCTCCTCGAACTCCTTGAAGAACTTATCCCTTTCCTTCCAATCCGGGCCGAATCGTTTGCTGAATAATCCCTCTAATTTCCGAAAAAGCTTCTGCCAAACAGGTTTGCCCTCCCCCAAGACGACATCTTCAATGTGTTCTTTCAGTTTCGGAAGCTCCTCCTTCGGCACAAAAGACACGGCACCCAGTTTTATGGATTTTCTTAGGGATTCCGGTGTTAACGCATGGGCGGTGAGCATGACTGTCGGAAAACCCCTCTCTACAGCAGTTCGTAAAAGTTCAAAACCGTTTACTCCCATAATGTCCAGGATTACCACGTCATAGGTGTAGCTTGTGAGGTGTTGTACGGCGGTTTCGTAGTCTTGGGCCTTATGAACCATGCACATATGCAGGATCTCTCCAACCGTCTCAAGCACATCAGGTTCATCGTCAACCAGAAGTATAACCTTGTCACTGAGGGAGCTCTCTTCAATCATCATTTCCTCCTAATAAATCGAAATAGTAAACGGTGCCACCGTCTGCACTGCCCCGGGGTCGGGCCAGGGGCACTTATTGATTATTATAGATTCGGGCCCCCAAAATGGTGACGATAAGAAATATCTCTCGCCATGGAGTCCAGTTCACTAAATTCATTTGTCAAAGGTCAAGGGCTGACCCCTACCCACTACGTAAAAAGACAAAACCCCACCTCTACTTTTTAAGAAATGGGGCTTTGAAAATACATCTGATGGCACCCTCTTTGATAAGGGTTAAAAAATCCTAGAAGGTTTGTAGGTAAAATTACAAAATGATCTTTTTTTGTCAAGAATTTTCACGTCTTACACGCTTTTGGTAGGATATAGGATAAAATCGTTAAACGATTTTATATAACGCGACCTTGTCGCTCCTTTCGCGTCCAATGCCAAAGGTGTGGGATTCTCACGCTTTCTATTTTTTGTTTTTCCAGTCTCTGTATTTGTACAGGTCCTTTTCCAAGAAATAGAGACACAGGAGGAGGAGCAGGGCGTCGTCAATTTGACCGAGCCCGGGGACAAAGTCGGAAAGGAAGTCAAAGGGGCTGAGTATGTAAGCTGTGGTTATGGCGAATATGATGATGGAGAAAAGGGAAACGTCTCGATAGTTGCCCTTCCAGTAGTCCCTGATCAGGGAGAAGAGCAGCTTGAAATCACGAGCCAAGCGGCTCAAAAGTCCCACGCGTATGATGTTTTTTCCTGCCATCTAGATCCTAGCGAAGCACGAATTCCAATCGAGCAGTTGGCGACATAAATATCCCATTACCTGATACGAAGCGATGCTGGATAATGGATGCTAGATTCTGGATGAATCGAATAAGAATTCCTTTTGAACTCACAATGCCCGCCTTCCTGTCCCCCGCCGGTAATGGCCGGGGAGCGAGAGCGATGGCGGGCAGGTGAAAGCCACCAAAGAAGTAATATCCCGATAATCCCCGTAGATCTTGTCTAAGAGAAAAGGAACGCTGTCCTCAAGCATTTGTGCCGGTAGCCTGGTTGGTTACCACATTGAAAGGCGCTGACTTGCCTTCTTTGTCTTGACCCACGTACAAGGTCATGTGGGGAAATGGAATTTCAATGTTCTTTTCATCGAATTTTTTCTTCAACCGTTTATTGAATTCCCGCCCCACAGCCCATTGCATGATGGGCTTTGTCTTGGTGCGTGCCTTGATAATGACCGCTGAATCAGCGAACTGGTCCAGGCCCAGGATCTCAATGGGTTCGAGTATGTCGTCCATGAACTTGGGATCGCTGCGCAGTTCTTCGTCCACCCCCTTGATCACCTCAATCACCTCATCCACATCTTCTCGGTAGGCCACCCCAATGTCGAAGACATATCGCCCATATTCCTTGGTCATGTTTGTCACCACTTGAATCTGCCCATTCCGGACAAAATGCACGTTTCCAGCGAGATCTCTCAGAACCACCATCCTCAGGGTCATTCTTTCGACCACGCCGCCTTTGTCTCCGATCTGCACCACATCTCCCACGCGGATCTGGTCTTCCAGCAGGATGAAGAATCCGCTGATCACATCCTGTACAAGGCTTTGTGCACCAAAGCCAACAGCCAAACCCACAATACCGGCGGCAGCCAATACGGGTCCAATCTCAATACCCAGCTCCCCCATGACCATCATAGCGGCGACGAGGAAAATGCCGATGACCAAGACATAGCGGATGACCGAGCTCAGGGTGTCCACACGTTTCTGGAATTCGGCATCCCGTTCTTTTCTTGACAGCATAAAAATCCGGACAGAAAGAAATCGAGCTACCCTCAATGCGATGAGGGTTAGAATCACGATCAGGAGCACCCTTAACCCACTGGTGATGAACCATTGAGACAGGGACTTATAATAACCTAAAATGTCCATTCCATCCTCCTTTCGTGTCAAAGGACTATCACGCCATAGCGCTGGCGTAGGCGGATGCCCGCCTGCGGGAGGGGTTTAATCCGCCTGAGGCGGATAAACCCCTCCCCTACGTCAGATCCGCGGTTTGAGGCTGTAAGATTTCTCCCCCCGCTCTTGCCGGGGTCGAAATGACAGTATTGCCACAGGATTTAGGAAACGCTCTACTCGTTTCTAGAGCGCTTTGTTTAGGTGTTTCAATTCCGACTCTATGGCGGAAATTTCTTCTTCAAGGTCTTCAATGGCCATGATCTGATGGGGTCTCACAGAATGGGCGGGGAGGGCAGCCTCTCTCTCCTTGAGCTCTGCCCTGCGCTCTTCCAGTTTTGCCCGCAAGCTGTCTTTCTGCTTCCTGATTGTTTCCTCTGCGCGGCGCACTTCTTGAACAAAGGAGGCCACTTTCTTGAAATCCTTTTTGAAACGGATGGGTTTTCCTGCGTTGTCCAGCTGGTTGGTGTGGGTGCAGCTATCCGCTCCGGCCGGCAAGACATTTAGTAAGGCGTCATAAACATTGCCGGGAGAGAGCCCTCCCGCAAGAAGCACAGGTCTTGTGCTTTGAATGACCAGCTCCCGGGCCATGTCCCTGTCCGCGGTTTGCCCTGTGATGCCGATGTAAACTGCCACGGGTTCTTGCCCAACCCAGGTGTCGATGAGAAAGAGGTCGCTCACGGGAGCCATGTCGCTGGCGATCTCCAGGAAGGGGAAGTCTCCCTGTGTTCCGCTTGCAGGGATGGGGATCGACCGAACAATGCCAATCTCCGGGAATTTTTCCTTGAGATCTTGCTGCAGGTGGATGAGCCCGGTCAAATCCTTCCTTTGCGCTGAACCGTTCGTAAGGTTTTCGCAGAAATGGGCATAGTGGGGGCGGTAGTAGTCCAGGGCTTTAAAAAGGGTATCCTCTTTTCTTATCAAAGGGATGAGGCTGTTCGTGGTTTTTGTCCCATCACAGAGGCGAATGGCTTCCTTGAGAAGGGGCTGCTTCCATGCGTCTTCTGAAAGAAGAACGCTGCCTATCCGATCCACTCCCAAAGCAATACACTTTTCTGCCTCGGCAGGTGTTTGAATCTCATAGATTTGCGCGATCATTGGGACCCTCTCAAAACTAGCTGTGTGTACGGCGTTTCTGTCAAGTTTTTAGGAAGTTATATATTTCCCATTACTTAACACGTGATACTGGATACTGGTTTCTGCCTGCCCGCTGGTGCCTCAGTTCATTTAGGTGAAAACCATTGTTCTTATGCCATTCGCTTATTTGACACCGTGGCAACCGAGCAGCTCGCATGGCAGGCGGGGATACTGGATGGAAGGAAACGAATGCTTTTGTTAGTTTATCCCAGCATCGAGTATCCAGGATCCAGCATCGCTCTACGTCGGGCAAGAGGACATTTACGCCACCAACTGCTCGGTTTAAGGCAAAGCCTCGCTGACTCTCAACTTTTTAATTGAAGGACCTGTTGCACGGCCTGAAGCACCTGGGGGTGAAGCTTCCCATTGGTGGCAACAATGCCTTTGTTTCTTTCAAGCTTTCGGCCCGCCGAAAAATCGAGTCCTCTCCCTCGGAGATCTGTGACCATACCCCCGGCTTCCCGAACAATAATGGAGCCTGCCGCATGGTCCCATAAGGTTTCAACGTAAGGCCTCTGCGTGGGAAGGCGAAGATAGATGGACGCATCGCCTCGTGCCAAAAGGGCGTATTTGCACTGGCTATCCATTCTGAGAGGCGGTTTTTGGGTTCCCAAGATCTCCGCCACTTTCGCAGATTCCTTATGGGAAGAGTGGGAGGACTCAAAAGATTCACAGAAAAGGGCTTCAGAGGGACGGTTCACGCCTGAGACTTTAATGGTCTGTGTTTGAGAATCTTCGAGACCCCGCATCGTGGCGCCTTCTGTCCGGACAGCCACAAAGAGGCAGCCTCGAGCACCTTGAGGCTTGCGCATGTGCAGGGGCAGGTTCGGGCAACCGAGCACGCCGAGACAGACCTCCCCCTTTTCCACAAGCGCGAGGGCAACGGCATACTGATCTCCCCGAAGGAAGCCCTTGGTGCCGTCTATAGGGTCCAGGGTCCAGAATCGACCTTTGGGCCCTCCTGAACCGGTTCCCCGATCGATCGCCTCGAGCACCTGCTCCTCATCCATTTGGGGGCTTATTGGCGCAACAAAACGCAGGACTACGTCCTTGAGTTTGGCATTCTCTGTCTTTCTCAGCAGGAGGGCATCTTCTTCGCTAACAAGAGCATCCACTGGGAAGGCCTGTGCAAGATCAGCGCTCACCACGGCCTGAGCCCCGAAATCGGCGACGGTTACAGGTGAGCCGTCCGCTTTTCCGATAACACCTCCTGCAAGATGCCCGCTTTGTACGGCCTGACAAAGTCGGCACGCTTTGAGAACCGCCTCAATCGCAACATGACGCTCATTCTCATAGGCCATAGATCACCGCTTTCTACAGGCGCTGTTCTGGAGTGCCGGAGTATTGGAGTGTTGGAGTATTGGACCGCAGGGGCAGCATGAAATATTGGAAGAATGGAATAATGGGTCCTTAAGGCCCCGTATCTCTTTTGACCCAACATTCCAACGTTCCATGATTCCAATGTTCCTTTGATCCATTACTCCAGCATCCGTTAAAGACCCCCTTGGGGCAGCCCGGAGCCGGGCCTGTGGATTGACAGCACGGCTGCCTTTGTCCTATAGTGCCCCAGCAAAAGCACGAATGCCGCTCCCCAGCTTTCCCGCAGGTCAACAAGAGTGGGCACTTTGACTTTAGGAGATATGCCGATGCACCTCAAGAGAATTGTACTTTTTCCCGAGAAATATCCCAACAATGAGCTATACCCTTTCAATCAGCGAATCTTCCACGAAACCAAAAGCCTGGAGTTCCAATCGCCGGTCACCCTTTTTGTGGGGGAGAACGGAACAGGGAAGTCAACCCTGCTGGAGGCAATCGCCCACCGGTGCTACATCCACATATGGCAGGATAGAGAAAGAAAACGCGTTGAGTACAACCCCTATGAGGATAAACTCTATCGCTTCATAGGCGTGGAATGGATTGACGGTGTTGTGCCGGGGTCTTTTTTCTCATCAGAACTGTTCCGCTACTTTTCACGCAGTTTGGATGAATGGGCCGCAGCAGACCCTGCGACACTGAAATACTTCGGGGGAAAATCGTTGGTTACACAATCCCACGGCCAATCCCTCATGTCCTTTTTCAGAAGCCGTTATCAGATTAAAGGCCTCTATCTTCTGGATGAGCCGGAGACAGCGCTTTCACCAAGAAGTCAGGTTGATTTCGTGAGGCTTCTCCAGGAGATGGGAGAGCAAGGGCATGCGCAGTTCATCGTAGCCACCCATTCTCCCATGATCCTTGCCTGCCCAGGGGCCAAGATATACAGCTTTGATAAGATTCCCGTAGAACTTGTGAACTATGAAGATACGGAACACTACAGGATCTACAAAAGCTTTATGGAAAACCCTAAGGGATACTTCTAGGTGCCCGCCCTCGGCTTAGCGGGCAGGTGACGGGCAGGAGTACTGGGGTGATTTTTTTCTTTTTCATCCAATACTCCATCACTCCAAGAAAGTTGGAATAGCAAGGGGCTACCTATAGCCCGGATGCTTTTCTTCGCATGCCAGATTGCCAATTGAGGACCGATGAAGGAGAAGACGAAGAGAAAAAAAACGCCTAGGCCTGCTTCGACCGTTGTGCTGGTGCGTCAGGGTGCATCCGGGCTTCAGGTCTACCTTCTTAAGCGCAGTTCAAAGAGCAGTTTTTTCCCGGGAAACTATGTGTTTCCAGGCGGCGCTGTGGACACGCAAGACAAAGTCCCGGAATTGTGGAAGGGCCTTTTGGATATGGACTTTGAAAGCATTTCTGAACGCTTTGACGGCAACTTGTCTGCCCACGAAGCCGTAGGCTATGCGGTCGCGGCCATCCGCGAGACTTTTGAGGAGGCTGGAGTCCTTTTGGGGGAGAGGGGAGAAACATCCGTGGGAGAAATGGCGCCACTATGTGAGAGACGTTTCACTGAGAGACTCCCTCAAGGCTGGCTCCGTGAATGGGTGGAATCCCAGGGCTGGGTCTTGTCCCTCACGAAACTTGCCCGTTGGGCCCACTGGATCACCCCGGAAGCCATGCCACTGCGTTTCGACACCCGATTCTTCATTGCCTTCATGCCCGAAGCGCAGGCGTGTCTGCCCGATGCGAGGGAGACCACGGAAGGCATCTGGATCGGGCCCAAACAAGGCCTGGAGGGAAATCTTCAGGGAAAGATTCCTCTGAGCCCACCGACACTGGTGACGCTCCATGAGCTCCTCCCCTATGGGAATGTGGAAGACTTGAAGAAGGAGGTGGAAAAGCGGTCATGGGGGGAAGCGCGGCTGCCTCGCTTCTTGAGATTGGAGCGGGATGCCCTTATACTCGAACCCTGGGACCCTATGATCCATGAAGAAATTCAAATTGACCCGAAAGCGCTGCCATCCGCCCTTGTCCCTGTGGGGGAAGCCTTTTCCAGGCTTTGGCTCCACAAAGGGCTCTGGCGCCCTGTTCGGTGCTGAGCCTATTTTCAGTGAGTTTACATATAAATTATATATGCTATTTAAATATGTTATGATATATAGCTAAAGTTCTGGTTTATATTTGAATTCCGCGCCGTTTGCATCGCGGGATGAATCTAATCTTAAATTAGATAAAATCCTGTAAGGATTTTATGATGAAAGAGATCCTTCTTGGCATAGACGGCATGACCCTGGAAGACCTGGTGCGCATCGCCAGGCACGGGGCAAAGGTCGGACTGGCTGAAGCGTCCAAGAAAAGGATTCTTGAAGCACGCCGGCTCGTTGAAACTTGGATACAAGAGGGAAAGACCATTTATGGCGTGACCACCGGGTTTGGTGCTCTCAGCGATGTGATTATCTCTCAGACGGACACGCGTACACTCCAGGAAAACATTCTCATGAGCCACGCAGCGGGCGTAGGCGATGATCTGGATATGGAGACCGTTGCTGCCATCATGGCCCTTCGGATCAAGGACCTGGCGAGAGGGCACTCGGGCATACGGCTGGAAACGGCCAACCATCTCATCGAGCTTCTGAATCGGGGGGTGTATCCGGTTGTACCAGAGAAAGGCTCGGTTGGAGCGAGCGGCGATCTGGCGCCTTTGGCCCACCTGTGCCTTGCGCTTATTGGACTGGGGGAAGCGGTCTATCAAGGAGAGCGGATGTCCGGGTCTGAAGCCTTACAAAAGGCAGGCCTAGAGCCTCTTCAGCTCGAAGGGGGAGAGGGATTGGCCTTGGTGAATGGAACCCAGGTTATGACCGCGATCGCCGGGCTGGCGGTGTATGACGCCCTCACGCTTTCAAAGACCACCGATATTGCGGCAGCCATGAGTCTTGAGGTTTTGATGGGAAGCAGAACAGAGTTTGATTACCGGATCCACCGGGTCAGACCCCATCCAGGTCAGGCTGAGGCCGCGGATAACATGGCGCGGATAACACGAAACAGTGAGATCATCACATCCCACAAGGATTGCTCCCGCATACAGGATGCCTACACCTTGCGTTGCTCCCCCCAGGTCCATGGGGCCAGCAAGGACGCCATTCAGTACGTCAAGGGTGTTGTGGAAACAGAAATGAATGCTTCCACGAACAACCCTCTCATTTTTCCGGAATCGAAAGAATTTTTGCTTGGCGGGAATTTCCATGGCCAGCCCTTGGCTTTGGCCGTGGATTTCCTGAGTATGGCGATTTCCGAGCTGGCCAACATCTCGGAGCGCCGTGTGGAGCGTCTCGTGAACCCTCAGTTGAGCGGACTGCCCGCTTTTCTGGTGAGCGACGGCGGTCTCAATTCCGGGTTTATGATCGCCCAATACACCGCCGCTGCGCTGGTTTCTGAAAACAAAACCTTGTGCCATCCCGCCTGCGTGGACTCCATCCCCACGTCAGCCAACAAAGAGGATCACGTGTCCATGGGGACCATTTCTGCGCGAAAGTGTCGCGAAATCGTCGGGAATTCAGAAACCGTGGTCGCCATTGAGCTGTTGTGCGCTGCCCAGGCCATGGACCTTTTCACCAATTTGAAACCGGGGGAGGGGACCCTTGCCGCTTACCGGGTGATCAGGGATGCGGTTCCGCATCTGGACAAGGACAGGGTTCTTTCCAATGACATTCAAGCGGTGGTGGGCTTGCTCAAGAGCGGTAAGCTGGTTCAAGAGGTTGAAAAGGTTGTGGGAGGGCTGAGGTAATTCAAGGGACTGTGGTCTCCTTTCCTCAGGGACCCCAAGGGGGTCCGGTAAGTCCCGGAGATTCTCTCGAAAGCACCGGGTCACAACGGACGTGCATCATTTCCCGTTTCCCGCCCCAGGCCGAGGAGGGCATCAATCAATCCTGAACTGTTGCGGGCTTCCACTGCGGAACCTCTCCACACAGGTTGGCCGGATTCCAGTACGCAAACTTGGTCAGCCACACCCAGTGCCAATTGTGTGCTTTGCTCGACAAGAACGATGGTAAGGCCTCCGCGCCTCAGTTCGGCGATGGCTTCATAACAGATGTCAATGATCTTCGGCATCAAGCCGAGGGAGAGCTCGTCTACAAGAAGCAGTTCAGGTTCCGACATCAATGCCCGCCCGATAGCCAGCATTTGTTGTTCGCCACCGGAAAGGGAGCCTGCCCTCTGGCCGAGCCGCTCGGCAAGGCGCGGGAACATGGCCAGCGCCTTTTCCATTCCACCTTGCGTCCGCTCTTTGGGACGGCTGTATCCACCGATGATCAGGTTCTCTTGCACCGTTAGGCTCGGAAAGAGGCGCCGCCCTTCAGGTACAATTGCGATCCCTTTTTTGATGCGCTCCATAGGCGAAGCGCTTGTAATATCCTCGCCCCGGTAAGCGATGCGGCCTGCTTGGACGGTCACATGGCCGGCAATGCACATGATCGTTGAAGACTTGCCAGCACCATTGGGACCGAGAAGGGCGGTGATTTCGCCCTCTGCCACGTGCAGATCAAGTTCATGGAGAGCACGCATGGCCCCATAACCGCAGCTCAAGCCTTCAAGGCGCAGCATGGTGTTTTTCCTTTCCAATGTAGGCCGCTCTGACCGCTGGATCCCGCATAACCTCTTCCGGGTTTCCGTCGCCAATCTTGGAGCCGTTATCGAGCACGACCAGCCTTTGACTGATCCGGAGGACTTCGCCCAAGTTGTGCTCGATCATGACGACGGTCATGCCTTTGCGGTTGATGTCGACCACGGTGTCGGCCAGTCGCGCCGCTTCGACGTGATTGAGGCCGGCCAGGGGTTCATCCAGGAGAAGCAGTTTGGGTTCTAATGCCAGCGCACGGGCCACTTCCAGGCGCTTCAACACACCAAGAGGCTGGCCGACAACGCTCTTTTCGGACAGTTCAGCGATACCGACGGTCTCCAGGAGCTCTCCCGCACGACGGCGTTCCTCACTGCGGTCGAAGGAGCCCATGGCCAACAGAACACGGTCAATGCGGTGGTGACCCGCAGCAAGGGCCACATTGTCCAGCACGGTCATGGAGTGAAAGGGCCTGACGATTTGATGGGTCATGGCCAGGCCGAGACGGGCTCGGCGGTTTGTTGGGAGGCGTGTGACATCACGACCGGAAAGCGAGACTCTCGCTGATTGAGGCGCTACGGTCCCGGTTATCACCCGCAGCAGGGTCGTTTTTCCCGCACCGTTCGGGCCGATCAGGCTGATGAATTCGCCTTGCTCCACCTTGAAGGAGACATCGTTCAAGGCAATGACACCTCCAAAACGGACGGTCACCCCGCTGACTTGCAGAAGTGTACCCATATTATCCGCCGTCCCCCTTTGCGTGAAACCTACGAATGATATCACGGGCAAACCCGGCCAATCCGTCCGGGGCAAAGCGCATGACCGCGAAAAGCAGTGCACCATAGATCAATAACTTGTAATCGCTCACGAATCGAAAGAACTCGGGCATAAGGGTGAGTATGACGGTGGATATGAGAACACCGAACACCGAGCCAATCCCCCCCACGGCGACCATGGAAAGGATCGTGATGGAGGTGATAAACCCGAAATCATCCGGTACGATGAGACGAGCGAAATAGGCATAGAGGCCCCCGGCCAAACCAGCCAAGGCGGTTCCCAGTGCAAAGGCCGCCAGTTTGTACGCGGGCACGTCCACAGAGAGCAGCCGGGCGGTGTCTTCGTCGTCGGCCACAGCATCAAAAGCAAAGCCCATCCAGGAACGTTTTATGACAAGACTGAAGGCTGTGGCCAATGCCGCCAGGAGGAGCACGAAAAGAAAAAACCCCATTTTGCCCATCCCGTGAGCAGGAATAGCGGAGACACCGAGCTCACCGCCAAGCGCTTCTTGCTGGCGCACAATACCGAGAAACAGAAAACCCACGCCCATGGTGGTGATAGCCAGAAAATCCTCTCGTACCCGCAGGCTGGTGAGCCCCACGATGATGCCCACTAGGCCCGTGAGGATCAGCCCGCTCAGGAGCGCCAGAGGCAGCGGCAGGCCGGCCTTGGCGGTGATGGCGGCCGTATAGGCGCCGACGCCGTAGAATGCGGCGTGGCCCAGGCTGATCTGTCCGCAGAACCCGGTGATCATGTTAAGCCCCACCGCCAGAATAATGTTGATGCAAATAACGGTTCCCAGGCTGATTTCATAAATTCCCATGGCTCACCTTCCCGAAAACAATCCTGTCGGACGCAGCATGAGGACGAAAATGAGAAAGGCAAAGGCAATGGCATCGCGGTCTAGAAGATCGCCCACATAAATAGTGCCAAAGGCCTCGATGACACCCAGAACCAGGGAGGCAATGAGTGTCCCGGTGACGTTTCCCAAGCCGCCGAGGACGATGATGGCGAGTGCCTTGTAACTGGGCACACCGCCCATGGTCGGCTCCACCAGGTTGCTCAAAAGGGAGACGAAGATGCCCCCCACTGCGGCGAGACCGGACCCAATGAAAAAATTGAGGTACCGGACTTTGACTGCATCCACACCATAAGAGGCGGCAATTTGGGGATCATCCACCGTGGCCCGCCAGGCCACGCCGATTCTTGTCTTTTGGGAAAGATAAGACAACGCGCCCAGGAGGAAGACGCTGACCACGACCATGGTCACTTCCGCTGTGCGAAGATTAATGCCCACGATTGTGATCTGCGACTGGAGGGGCGGGTCGAGATAGGTTAATCCGTAGGGACCAAAAATCAGACGGTAGATCTCCTCCATGGCGATGAAAAGGCCTATGGAAGCGATCAAGGGCACATAGGGAGGCCGGTCCAGGATAGGTTGGTAACATAAACGGTAGATGATCATGCCGACGAAACCCACGGCCGCAGCAGCCGCCGGTGTGGCCAGGATGAGGCTCCCTGTGGCATTGGTCAGCAAGAGACCCAAATATCCACCCAAGGCGAACAAACCTGCATGGGCCACGTGAAGAATGCGCAGAAGGCCATAGACCAGCGTTAAGCCCACGGCGATGATGGCGTACATGCTCCCGTAAATCAGGCCCTGGATAAACAGTTCGAGATAAAGCAAAGCAGTCTCCCCGCTTGCAGACTCTATCAGCGAGCAATGCCTGTCAATAGATTGCCCGGAAAAGCCGAAGGCTTTCCGGGCGTTGTCTTTTCTTACATGAAATACTATTCAGAAGGCGGAGCGAGCAATTTAGGGTCATCAATGACCGAGTGTCTGTGCCAGTTGCCATTCTTGACGACCTGCACCTGGACTGCCTTCATACACTCACCCAGCTTATTGAACTTGATCGTACCTGTCGAAACCTTGAGGTCGGTTTGAGCAACGGCATCGCGGATGGCCTTTGAATCGGTGGTGCCCGCCTTTTTCATGGCTTCGGCTACCACCATGATGGCCGTGTGAGAGGAAGCCGCGACCATGTCGGTCTTGAATCCCGCTCTCTTCTCAAATTCTTCAATAAATTGTCTTGTTTCCGGTACGTCGGAGTCTCGGTCCAGAGAAGTGGTGATGATCACCCCCTCTGACGATTCGCCGGCAATTTCGATGAACTTCTGAGAATCATAACCTTCTTGTCCAATAATAGGCACGTCAATACCGGCTGCTCGGAGCTGGCTGACCAACGGACCTGCGGTGAAATAGTACCCTGAAGCGTACAGCGCTTCAGGCTGGTCCGCTTTCACTTTAGCCACAATGGAGCCGAACTGTCGGTCTTTCATGGAGTACTCGTACTCATTGATAATCGCAACGCCGTAACTCTCATTCGCCTCCTTGAAACCGGCGGCCAATGACTTGCCGAAATCATTCTGCAGGGTGATCATGACGACCTTTTTCTTGCCCAACGTCTCTCCGATCAGTTTGGCGCCGGCCCGGCCCTGGATCTCCCCTAAGAAAGAGGTGCGGAACACGTAATCACCGGCACGCGTGATATCGGGGTGGATTGCATAAGCAGACACATAAGGGATTTTGGCCTCTTGAAATACACCGGCTGCGGAGCGGGTGGGCCCGGAGTAGCTACCGGACACAGCCACGACCACCTTGTCCTGGCCAATCAGTTTGTTGGCAATGGGAATGGCCTGCGCCGGCTTGGCCTGGTCATCATAGATGACGAGTTCCAGCATTTTGCCGCCGATCCCACCGGCCTCGTTTATCTGCGCCACCGCCAATTTGGCGCCCTCGGAGGAGGACTTGCCGTCTGAAGCGGCAAAACCCGTCAGGGGTGCATGAAAACCGATCTTGACCGTATCAGCCGCGTTTGCGCCGCCCCAAAGACCCACTATCGCCACCGAGGCGACCAACATCATAACGATAAAGTTTTTCTTCATTGCAAAACCTCCTTTCTTGTTCCTTGGTTGTTTCAAAACCCATCAGCGTGGCTGATGGTGTAGTTAAAGCTCTAGTAATAAGATAAATGCCAGTAAGTTTTTCTCGCCCTCATCCCCGGCCGCTTCCCTATTTGCACACCCTGGCGTTATTCCAGAGCGAATTTCCTGGACTTGACCACGCTACCGTGCCTGACGACATGGCGACAGGGGTTGGCCCCGAGTGCATAAGCCAGCTCTGCAGGCTCGGAGATACCCCACACCACGAAGTCGGCATCCTTCCCTGGCTCCAAGGTGCCCATACGGCCATGGAGCCCGAGGGCCTTGGCACCATTGCGTGTCACCCCGGCCAGTGCCTCCTCCGGTGTCAGCCCAAAAAGGGTGCAGGCCATGTTCACCATGAGGAGGAGAGACGTGGCCGGACTGGTCCCGGGATTACAGTCCGTGGCAACAGCCATGGGAACGTCCGCATCGCGCAATGACTGCACGGGCGGGAGCCTTGTCTCGCGAAGGAAATAGAAAGCCCCCGGCAGCAAAACAGCGACGGTCCCACTGTCCGCAATGGCCTCAACGCCCGCATCAGAGAGGAATTCCAAATGGTCAACGGACAGTGCGCCATACCTTGCGGCAAGCGCGGCACCGCCCTGATCGGACAGTTGCTCCGCGTGGAGCTTAATGCGGAGCCCGTGGTGCTGGGCAGCCTGGAAAACCCGTTCGGTTTGCTCAAGGGTAAATCCGATGGTTTCGCAGAAAGCATCAACAGCCCCGGCCAGACCTTGAGCCGCCACTTCAGGAACAAGATCCGTGCAAACGAAGTCTATGTAAGCGTCGCTTCGGCCCTCAAATTCAGGGGGCAGGGCATGGGCCCCCAGAAAAGTGGCTTCCACAGTGACGGGGAACATTTCGCCCAAACGGCGGGCCACGCGAAGCATCCGAAGCTCTGTATCGCGGTCCAGGCCGTAACCGGACTTGATTTCCACAGCAGTGACCCCTTCATCGAGCAAGGATAAGAGCCGATGGGCGCTTTGTCGGAAAAGGCCTGCCTCATTTGCCTGACGGGTGGCGAACACGGTGGAGCGGATGCCGCCGCCCTGACGGGAGATCTCTTCATAAGTGACGCCCTGAAGCCGGAGTTCGAACTCGCGGGCTCGACTACCGGCGTAGACAAGATGGGTATGGCAATCCACCAGTCCCGGCGTGATCCAGCCCCCTTCACCATCCCATGTTTTGGTTGATCTGGATTCGATCTCCGGCGGCAGGGCTTCTCTCTTTCCCACCCACGCGATCTTGCCGTCTGCGATGGCCAAGGCGCCGTCCTCGATCGCCCCGTATGGGGTGGTACCCGTCATGGTTCCGAGGTGCACGTTCACCCACAGGGCATCGATCACATCAGGGACCGGTTCGGCGGAGCCTGTCACATTCTTTCTCCTGTTTCTCCATGGAGTCTAACGCTTTGGTATCGTTCAATACTGTTGGCACAGCATGAACGCTGAATACTTTCAGGGAGGCCATGACCTTTTTCGAAAGGGGATATCTCACAAAAGATGCTGGATTCGTCCACCTCTCAACCCAGGCTCCGCTCCACAGCCTCACCAAGCCGGTCCGCCGAATCGGCGGTGTGCGCAACCAATTCCAGCGCCTCCCGCTTCAGTTTGGCAGAGAAGTCCTTGTCTTCGATGCTCATTAGATTAATCCGCACATTGTATGCTGCACCGACAGCGGCGGCACGGAGGAGTTGGGCGGACACACCAGCGTCAGTGACACAGTTGGGGTTGCCTTTCTCCAGCGCTCGTTCAACCAAAGTCACCAGACCGGCCACTGTCCGGAGAGTCTCCATGGGGATCATGGCCGCCTGTTTGTAAGCCGCTTCAAGGGCTTCTTGACGGCGGGCTTTTTGGCGGTCGTTCCCTTTGGGCATCCTCAGCGCGGCCACGACACCGTTGTAAGCCTCGGTGTCTTTGTCCACCAGGGCTAAGAGGCGTTGCATCAGATCGTCTGCACTGCTCCGGACCTGCTCCATCTCCGGCCATGCTTTCTCATATTTGCTTCTACCGAGGGTGAGGCGGGCTATCATAGCGCACAGGGCTGCGCTCATGGCACCGGCCAAAGCGGCGGCACTGCCACCGCCCGGCGTCGAGGAATCAGCGGCCAGTTTGTTGCTAAATGCGGTGAGGGTAAGCTCGGCCAGCGTCATCATGCCATCCTTTCGTCCATCACTCCATCACTCCAGCCGTGGGAGCTCTCTTTGGGGCCAGCCCAAAATGGCGTCCTCTGGGCCCGAATTCTTGACCCGCTTACGCAGAAAGCCACGCGCTTGCGCGTGGAGATTCACTCCTACTCCTCTTCTTGTCCAAGTCGGTCCAGAAGGGCCAGTTCAATCACCTGTCTACGATCAAAATGGGGCATTTGCATGTAGTAGGTGAGGCTGTCCAGAAGGGCTGCAGCCGGCACCATGCCGTACACCTCCGTCTCTACCAGAGAGACACCCCAGCGCTTCGCCTCCATTCGGATCAGTTCCACAACCCGGTACAGGGCGTTCTTTTCATAATCCACGATATTCATGCTCACTTGGGTGAGACCGCGATCCTCCAGAGCCACTCCAATGCCTTTGACGTGGCAGAGTCCGCCGCTGGATGCACGGACCGCCTTGGCAATGGCATTGGCCACGTTGAGATCGGATGTTCCCAAATTGACATTGAAGGCGATCAAGAATTTTCGTGCACCAATCACGGTGGCGCCTGCTGAAGGATGGATTTTTGGCTCTCCCACATCGGGATGTCGCTCCGGTTGAGCAATCTCGGTCTTCAACGCTTCGTACTGGCCCCTGCGAATCACTTCCAAACGGCTGCGCTCCGGGTTCAGGGCAGCTTCCTCATAAAAATACACGGGGACACCGGTTTCTTCGTAAAAGCGATGGCCGAAGGCATGGGCGAGCTCCACACAAGTGGCCATGCTGATGTTTTGTATGGGTACAAAGGGGATGACGTCGATGGCCCCGATGCGCGGGTGACCCCCGCGATGTTTTTCCAAGTCGATCTTTTTGATGGCCACGTGGCAGGATTCGAGGAGAGCGTCCTGGATAGGATCCGCTTGTCCCACCAAGCTCACCACCAGGCGGTTATGGTCTTTGTCGGCTCGGTAATCCAGAAGCACGCAGCCTTTACGATTCCTGAAAGGCTGGACAATCGATTCAATAATGTCGTTGTCACGGCCCTCGCTGAAATTGGGCACACATTCAATGAGCGGGTTGGCCATGATGGGAGCCTCCTCGGTGCTTTGATTTGTCAATAAAGATTCGAACTCAGTTCGCTTTGGTCACAAGTGGAATGTTGGAATAGTGGAATAATGGGCTTTGGAGCAATGGTACAGTGGCTTATTTGGTGCGCCTTTTTACATCCTTTTGACATTGAAGTGAAGGACGCTCAAAATTGAGCTTTTCTTTTTCAAAATCAACATTCCAATATTCCATCATTCCATCATTCCGGTGGAAAACGCAGCGGCCCGTTTTGATTTCTTCTCTATACGCTTGTTATGCCTTCCTTTGTGCGCGTGCTCGTAATCCTAATCGATTGCGAATCTCCTTCGATTACGATAGCGAGCACCGCTTCCTTCGGTCGCTGAGCACGAGCACGATTCTCAGCTAGCACAACACTACTTGTTCATATTGATCATGGGTATTTTCACGCCGCGCTCTTGGGCCACTTTGAGGGCGCGATCGTAGCCTGCGTCGCTGTGCCGAATGATACCGGTGGCTGGATCATTTCTAAGGACGGTACTCACCCGGAATTCGCCCTCCATGGTGCCGTCTGCAACCGTCACCTGGCCTGCATGCATGGCATATCCGATTCCCACACCGCCGCCGTCGTGAAATGAAACCCAGCTCGCCCCGGAGGCGACATTCACCATGCAGTTGAGGAGGGGCCAATCCGCGACCGCGTCTGAGCCGTCTTTCATGGCCTCTGTCTCACGGTAGGGAGAGGCCACGGACCCGCAGTCCAGATGATCGCGGCCAATGACAATCGGGGCGCCCACTTTCCCGGATGCGACCAAATCGTTGAAGATGCGCCCCGCCTTGTCCCGCTCACCATAACCCAGCCAGCAGATGCGGGCAGGTAAACCCATGTGGGTGACCTTTTCGCCAGCCAACTCCAACCACCGGACCATCCGCTTTTTCTCCGGAAACGCCTCGATGAGGGCTTGGTCTGTGACCGCGATGTCCTGAGGGTCTCCGGACAAAGCAGCCCAGCGAAACGGGCCTTCCCCTTCACAGAAAAGATCCCGGACGTAGGCAGGTACAAACCCGGGATAATCCATGGCATTGGTCACCCCACGCTTTTGGGCCTGCGCACGCAAGTTGTTTCCGTAGTCGAAGGCCACGGCGCCACGGGCTTTCATGTCCAAAATGGAACGGCAGTGCACAGCCATGGAATCCAGGGCCATGTCCATGTACTTCCTGGGATCGCTCTTTCTGAGCTGGAGGGCTTCTTCGTAAGGCAAACCCGCCGGTACATACCCATTAAGCTCATCATGGGCACTGGTCTGATCTGTGACCACGTCAGGGATAAAACCCCGCTTGATCATTTCCGGCAAGACCTCAGCCGCATTGCCTAAAATGCCGATGGACAGCGGTCTTTTTTCCTCTGCCGCCTTCCGGGCCATGGCGATGGCCTCGTCAAGATTCTCGGTCATGGTATCCAGGTAGCGGGTATCGAGCCGTCTTTGGATGCGCTGGCGATCGACCTCCACGCAAAGACACACGCCGTCGTTCATGGTGACAGCGAGTGGTTGGGCGCCGCCCATGCCCCCCAGACCGCCGGTCACCACGAGGCGCCCGGAGAGCGGGCCGTTGAAATGCTTTTCAGCCAGGGCTGCAAAGGTTTCATAGGTCCCCTGAAGAATGCCCTGGGTGCCGATGTAGATCCATGAACCCGCGGTCATCTGGCCGTACATCATGAGGCCTTTTCGATCCAGTTCGTGAAAGTGGTCCCAGTTGTCCCAATGCCCGACCAGATTGGAATTGGCGATGAGCACGCGGGGTGCCAGGGTGTGGGTTTTGACGATGCCCACCGGTTTTCCGGACTGGACCAGCAGCGTCTCATCGTTCTCTAGATCAAGGAGGGCTTGCACGATAGCATCAAAGCAGGCCCAGTTGCGGGCTGCCCTGCCGGTACCCCCGTAGACGATGAGCTCGGAAGGTTTCTCACCACACTCAGGATCCAGGTTGTTGCAAAGCATCCTCAGGGCAGCCTCCTGCTGCCAGTCCTTGCAGTGAAGTTCCTTACCCCGGGGGGCCCGCACGGGTCGGGGTTGACCACTTCCGATTTTTAGCTCTCTCATGAGCGTATCTTTTGGTGGATGGGCCATTTTCGAAACTCCTTGTTTTTGGAATCCTTTCAATATATTAAATGACGCCTCTTCGTCGCTCTTGAAAGAAGAAAATTCTCTACGCTTCTCATACCGCCCGAGAGAGGGGGGGTACGCCGGTGGCATTCTACAGAGTGAAAAGGGGCGGGTCAAGCGTCATGAGAGGTCCCTGATCACCATTAAGGCATCATCTGCGGCGTTGCCTTCGATCGCTCCTCCTTGCAGCGTATTGCTCCATACGCCTCAGTCGTCACCCCTCGGCGCCTTGCATCTAATACCTTGCTGGTGATCAGGTGTAATGCGTAATCTGTTCATTTCACGCTCAATGCCTAAAATAGACGGCGGATTTAGGGAGGAGGGGAGTCCCGGTGATTCGCCTTCGCTCAGGGCCGGACAATTCTTATCTGTTTTCTCCTCAAGGCCCTGCGCAGGATATCGAGAACCTTACCCTGGATGTCTTCCCACGATGCAGACACCTCTTTTTTCACCCTGATCTCTTTTGGCTTGATTTGAAGGGCCGCTACGCCCGAAATGGCCATGATTTCTTCAGCAATTTGAGCCCCGAGAACACCCAGCGGCTTCAAAGAAGCCCTGGTTTCTGGTGTCAGAGGATTCTTGATATGCTCCACCCGGGGGGCTGAGATTTCCTCGCTCAGGAGAAAGGATTTCATCTCAGGATTGGGATGATGATAAATGACGATATCCTGCTCGTTCATGGTCCATCCTCGGGTCTCACAGGCGGAATGAAGGACGGCTTTTTCTCCATTCAAAGCCAGAGCCTGAGAAGAATGTCCCTCGATCTCCTCGAACCTCTTTAAGGCAAACTTGGGGGAAGATGTCAAGGGGCTGTGGTGTGATGGGGACTTCCATCTTGAGAGTCCGGGCATATGTCTTGACACCTGCACTGTCCTTTAATTATGCTTCCAGGAGAAGAAAGGACAGGGAAAACTGCAAGTAGAAGGAGATTCGTGATGGACGAGAAAAGGAAAAGGAGCCTTGTTTCCTGTGCTTCATGCCAATTGGAGATGAACAAGCGAATTTGCATGGTGGAAGGTGGGAAGGGTTCGAAAGGGTGCCCCACTTTAACGCGCCGAAGGGTGCTCAAAGAGGCCAATGAAGAATATGATTTGCCAGAAATAAAGGAATTTGCTCGGCAAGCCTCCATCCAAGAGGCCGAATGCTATGCCAATCGCCATCAAAGGCCTTATGTGCCGCAGCCCTCCAAGACCCGGATCATCGAGATCTGCGAATTCGCCAAAAAAATGGGCTTCCAGCGTCTGGGGTTGGCCTTCTGCATCGGATTGATAAAAGAAGCCGGTCTGGTGGAGGAGATTTTCAAAGCCCACGGGTTTGAGGTGGTTTCCATCCTGTGCAAGGCAGGGAACACACCCAAGGATAAAATCGGAATCAAGGACAAGGAAAAAATATTTCAGGGAACGGAGGAGTCCATGTGCAACCCCGTCTACCAGGCCAAGCTGCTGAATCATGAGAAGACGGATTTAAACGTTCTCTTAGGGCTTTGCGTGGGGCACGATTCCCTGTTTTTCAAGTATGCTGATGCGCCCACAACGGTGTTGGCGGTCAAAGACCGCGTCACCGGGCACAATCCCATGGCAGCCATTTACCTCTCTAATATCTATTACGAAAAAGTGAAGCATCCTGAATTGCTGTAAAACGGAAAAAAGAGGCTGTCCGACAACCTCTCTTTCGGGCATAATTGCTATTCGCAAAGCGCTCCGAGCGCAAAAAGTCTGTCACTCCCGCGGACGCGGGAGTCCAGAATGCCCTAAAAACACTGGATTCCCGCTTTCGCGGGAATGACCCAAGAATGACTTTGCACGTTGCGCGAAGTTCTCCAATATCCCAAAATTACAGCTCCCGGACAAGACTCTGAAAAGGGGATTTTAAGAAATTCGGCTGGGGCAGGAGTACCGTTTGTCTGTTGAACATTAACGTGCGTAGGAAGGGGGTCAGGGAATGGACGTTTTTACAGCCATGAAGGAAAGGCGGAGTTGTAGGAATTTTTCGCAAGAGCCGGTGCCTGAGGCCGATATTGAAAGGATTCTGGAGGCTGCCACTTGGGCGCCCTCTCCGTTGAACGCTCAGCCGTGGGAATTTATCGTGATCAAAAACCAGGATGTGAAGGCAAAGATCTTTGCCGAGGCTGAGCGTTGTCGGCAATGGGCGCTTGAAACCAGTGGTTGGAAGTGGCTGGGTAAGTACGCCGTGGATTTTCTGAAGTCCGTGCCCGTCCTTATTGCGGTCGTTGGAGATCCTGAGAAGACCGGTATGGATATGTTTCAGGAAGATGGGAGGGTAGGGTACCAGCACGCGTGTGCCGCCGCCACTCAAAACATGCACCTCGCAGCCCATGCCCTGGGCCTCAGCACCCTGTGGTTTACCCTTTTCGACAAGAAAGCCATGCGGGAGATCCTTGATATTGATCCCGGTAGAACGCCGCTCGCCTTGGTCTGTTTGGGCAAGGCAGGGGGAGAGATTCCGCCGGTACCCAGGAAAGACGCAAAGGAAAAAGCCAGGACGATTGATTAGGGAAGCGGTGTTTTGATATGGGCGCCGACGTTGACACGCGAAGACCGGTGGGCTATCCTCCATTTGGGAAGAGGGAATATAGATTAGGAATGTTAGCCTTTCGCCATGGGAGCGACAACGTCGCGCGGGATAAAATCGTGTAACGATTTTGTGGAGAAAGGAGGGTGAAACATGAAACACTTCTTGTTCCCCGTAATTCTCATCGCCGTGGCCGTCACTGTGAGCGTTTTTGCGCCGGGAGGGGGTGAATACGTGGTGGCAAAGGATGAGGTGGCTGCCGACCAGGCCGTTACCCTTAAAGCCGGGACGGATTGGCCTTGTCCGATTGCCCCGGGCGTCTGGTACCCCACGGATGGTCCAATACCTGAAAAGCCGATGCGCTATTACCGGGTAAGATGCTGGCCGGGTTGCCACAAGGGCGTTCCTCAGGGCAAATACCCGGATAAACCCCTCAACATGGATCCCATATTCCCCACAAGCACTGTGCCCGGCCACCCGGCAGCTTACTGAAAGGACGGACTACGGAGTAAGGACAGACTGCTGCGGATACCGTGGGCCATATCCTTTGGCGTCGGATGAGGGCGGGTGAGGCTTTCGCTAGGGATGGCCATTCCCCTCAAGGCGATATCTATGGCGTTCTGGGGAGGCGGACTGATCTTTGAGGTTTTGAGGGAGCTCTGACTGCGTCTGAACGAGAAATTCTGCTAGGGTTTTTGTGGAGCAAACCTCAAAGATCAGCCCGCTGAAACGTCCGGTGAAGTTCTTTTGAGATATCGCCTTTCGGGGAACAGCCATCCCAGCTCCGCCGCGAATTTGACATTACCCAGCCCTGGGCGGATAAGTCCGCCTCAGGCGTATAAATGTTAAGATCTTGAGCTATGAAGACAGCTAAAGGGAGCAGGCCACCCAATGGTCCTGACGAACCTCCACGAGATCGGGTTCGTGAACGCTGCAAGTGGCCTTTGCGGCGTGGCATCGGGGATGGAAGCGGCATCCCGTAGGCGGATTGATGGGGCTGGGAATCTCTCCCTTGGGAATGGGTTGGGTTCTTCGATATTGGGGGTCCGGGACGGGTACTGCAGCTAAAAGTGTTGCTGTATAAGGGTGTACCGGGTTTTTGAAAACCTCCTCCAGTGGGCCTATCTCAACGATTTTCCCCAAGTACATGATCGCTACACGGTCGCAGAGATACTTGCACGTGGCCAAGTCGTGGGTAATGAACAGATAGGTGAGGTCGAATTCTTCTTTCAGCTGAACCATCAGTTCGAGAATCATGGCCCTCACGGAAACGTCTGCCATGGCAATGGGCTCATCCGCCACCACGAATTCCGGGTTGGTGACCAGGGCTCTGGCAATGACGACCCGCTGACGCTGCCCGCCGGAGATCTGATGGGGGTATTTCCTGTACAGAAAAGAGGCGGGAAAAAGCCCCACTTTTTCCATGATCTTCAGACAGACCTCTTTTGATTTTGTCGGGCTGTGGAGTTTGTGAATGGCGAGGGGATGGCTGATGGCCTTGCCCACAGTCATGCGGGGGCTCAAAGAAGCATAAGGGTCCTGGAAGATGACCTGCATCTTCTCTCTCACCGTTTCCATTTCTTTCCTGGAGAAAGAAAAGACGGACCTCCCTTTATAGAGAACATCTCCGGAGGTGCGCTCAAGAAGTCGCAGAAGAAGCCTTCCCGTAGTCGTCTTACCGCAACCGCTCTCGCCCACCAATCCAAGGACTTCCCCTTTTTTGATGGAAAAGGAAACGCCGTCAACAGCCCTCACAAAAGCTTTCTCCTTTGCCAGCAGGTTTTCAATGAATCCCTTCTGGAGGGGGAAGTGTTTAATCAAATTCTCGACTCGAAGCAGTTCTGTCATGCTATGATCACCCGTAAAGCCAGCATCTCACGAGGCGTCCATCTTTTGAAAAGGTGCTGGGTCTCTGCTGTGTACAGATCTCTTTTACGCGGGGACAGCGAGGGTGAAAAACACACCCTTGGGGCGGATCGACCAAATCAGGAGGGCTTCCGGGCATGGCCTTGAGTTCCGGTTGGTCCAGCCGAATATTGGGAATCGAGGCGAGAAGTCCTTGGGTGTATGGGTGCAGAGGGTCCCCGAAAATAGCCTCTGCAGGCCCTGTCTCCGCGATCCTGCCCCCATACATCACCGTGATTCGATCGGCCAGTTGAGCGACGACCCCGAGGTTGTGGGTGATCAGAAGGATGGTGAGATCAAATTCCTTGCGCAAGGCATTGAGCAGGTCGAGAAACTGGGCCTCCACGATCACGTCGAGAGACGTTGTTGGTTCATCCGCAATGAGCAGATCGGGGCTCAAGATCAGGCCCATCCCAATCATGATTCTTTGACGCATTCCCCCTGACATCTGATGAGGGTATTCCAAGAGCCTCTCAGGGGAAATGCCAAGGCTCTCCAACATGCTTTCCGCTTTGCTGAAGGCCTCTTCCTTTTTGATTTTTCTGATATGGGTTTGGAGGGTTTCAATAAACTGGTCGTCGATCCGGAAGAGGGGATTCAGCGATGTGAGTGGATCCTGGAAGATCATGGATATCCGGTTCCCCCTCAAGGCCAGGATTTCCTTTTCACCCATCTTCACAATGTCCTGCCCATGATAGATGATTTGCCCTCTAACGATCCTGCCGGGAGGCCTCAGAAGCCTCAGAATGGAAAAACCAAGGGTGGATTTGCCACATCCTGACTCCCCAACCAGACCCATGACCTCTCCCTGTCGGAGGTCCAGATCCACCCCTTCAACGGCGCGGACCGTTCCAATGTTAATAGGGAAGTGAACCGTCAGGTCTTTGATCTCGAGGATCGTTTTCATGGGGTTTAGCGCTCCAGGAGTCTGGGATTGAGAATCTCGGACAGACCTTCACCCAGCATGGTAAAGCCCAGTGCCAGAAGAGATATCATGGCTCCCGGGAAGGTGATCAACCACCACTGGCCGGAGGGTAAGAATTTTTTTCCCATGGCCAGGTCCATACCCCAGTCCACGATGGACGGTGGAAGACCGAGACCCAGGTAGGTCAAGGCCGCTTCAATCATGATGGCGTCTGCTACATTGAGTGAAAAAACCACGACCGTTGTGGCAATGACATTTGGGAAAATGTATTTCCAGAGAATTGTACTTCCGGAAGCGCCGATAGCCCTGGCTGCTTCCACGTAGAGTTCCTCTTTGATAGAAAGGGTTTGACCGCGGACCAGACGGAAGTAGGTGGGGATGTAAATCACGGCCACGGCCAAGGTGATGTTGATCACCCCTGGGCCGAGCATGGCGGCAAAGGCAATGGCCAATATAAGGCCCGGAAATGAATAGACAGAGTCCATGACCAGGGACAGGAACCGATCAAAGACGCCTCCTGCAAACCCGGAGATGAGGCCGGAAGTGATTCCCAGGACCGATGAAATCACCGCAGCCAGGACAGCCACCCGAAGGATGGTCTGGGACCCGAAGATCATCCGTGACCACACGTCTCTTTGGAGGTTGTCCGTGCCCATAACGTGGACACCACCAGGGGGTGAGAGTTGAGGGCCCGTATTCTGATCATAGGGATTAAAAGGCGCAACGGATTCTGCAAACACGGCCATCAAGACGATCCCCAGGACGATGAGGCCGCCGGCGACCATGATCCACCATTCTACGCCGTATTTCTTCCCGAGGCCCGAGAAGCCTTTGATGATTCGGCCAAGTCCTGCCGCCGGTGAGTAACGCATCAATCCTCCGCCTTAAGCTTCGCCTCAAAAGAATGAGGCTCGCTGATACTTGATCCTGGATGCTCGATCCTGGATACTCGATAAGGAATTACGGCTCAAGGTTATCCTTTGAAGGGCTTTGCCTTGGGCCTTAAACCTTGTGCCTTGCGCCTCACACATCCAGTATCGGTCCTTAATAACGAATCCTCGGATCAACCATGGCGTAAATGATATCCACAATGAGAGAAATGGTTGCGACCAACAGGGCAAAAATCACGATGGTCCCCTGAATGGTCGGGTAGTCCCTCAGGTAGATCCTCTCCATAAGAAGCCGTCCCATGCCGGGCCAAGAAAAAGTCGTCTCCGTGAGAAGGGCATTGCAAATCAAGAGGGCAAACTGAAGCCCCATCATCGTGAGAATGGGGATGAAGGCATTCTTCAGGGCGTGTTTGTACACCACCCTGCGATGGCGAATGCCCCTGGCCTCGGCGGCGAGAACGTAGTCGGATTTGAGCACATCCAGCATATTGGCCCTCGTCAGCCTCAGAAAAACCCCTGAAAGAACAAGGCCAAGGGTAAACGAGGGGAGAAGCAAATGGAGCAAGACGTCTCCCAGGGCAGAAAAGTCCCTGATCAGCAGGGTGTCCACAATGTAGAAGCCCGTTTTCTCAAAGAGGGTAGCAAAGACCCGAGGCCCGGTTCGCCCGGCAATAGGAAGGATGTCCAGCCAGACCCCGAAGACCAGTTGCAGCATCAGTCCCAACCAGTAAACCGGGATACAGAAGATGACGATGCCGTAAAATCGAAGCATGAAGTCCTGTGTTGTCCGTCTTTTGTCCGCTGCGTAAGCCCCGGCAAAGACCCCTAAAAGCAGGGTGATCAGCATGCCGCACACCGTGAGCTCCAAGGTCGCCGGCAGCTTTTCAGCGATGGCCTTGGTCACCCGCTGCTTGAAGACCATGGATTCACCCAAGTCCAATCGACATATCTGCCAGAGGTAGTCCAGGTACTGGATGGCCAGAGGCCGATTCAGACCGAGTTCCTGCTTTTTCTGCTCGATCACGCTCTCGGGCGCATGGCCGCCTAACATGGTGGATACCGGATCCCCGGGCATGACGCGAAGCACTGCAAAGACAATCGTGAGGAGGATGAAGACCATGGGAATGGTCATCAAGGTCCGCATGATGATGTATTTTAAGAGATTTCTCATACGTTGCCGGCAGAACCTATTAGGAATCTCCAGGGAAAACAGGAGAGCCGGGCCTCTGGACCCGGCTCTCTTTGGGTATCATGTTAGTCTTTGTAAAGCGGATCGTAGTTGAATCGCAGTGTTGGGGAGAGCTTAATGCCATGAACACTCTTCTGCGTAAAAACATAGAGGGTCCCCTGGAAGATAGGCGCTGTGGGGATGTCCTCGGCCCACATCCCCTGGAGCTCCTTATAGATAGCGGTCCGCTTGTTCAAATCCGGAACCGTCTGACCCTCCGTCAGCTTCTTGTCCCACACAGGGTCTGAGAAGTAGATCCCCATGCCTGCTGAGCCGGCGGTCCCTGCAAAGGCGGCGGTGTAGTTGTCCGGATCAATGTAGTCGGGGTACCACCCGAGGAGGTAGGTGGGCATTTGTTTGTTGTGCCACTGATCCCGATAGGTCGCCCATTCAGCGGACTTGACATTGACTTTCATCACCCCGGTCTTCTCAAGCTGGGCCTTGAGCACGGCAGCCATATCCACTTCCGTGTCGCCATAGTGGCTAGGAGTGTACCAGAGATCAAATTCGAATTTGTTGCCCTCGTTGTATCCTTTGGAGGCCAGCAGTTCTTTGGCTTTCTGAATATTGCCATCGCCGTAAACCGTCTTGAATTCATCCGTGTGAGACCACATGCCCATGGGAACCATGGAGTACAGGGGAGCATTCTGTCCGAGAAAGACTTTTTGCATGATCTCCGGCCGGTTGATGGCTGCTGTAACAGCCTGGCGCAACACCTTGTCCTTGAAGGGCGGCTCGCCGCACAGGAAGCAGAGATAACGGATGTAAGGACCCTGAGCCTTTATGGTATTCACTTTGTCCGATTTTTCGAGGTCGCTGATGTCAGAAGGATTGAGGGTTTTGAAGGCGATGTCGATCTCGCCCTTTTCAAGAGCAAGCCGCATGGTGGTTGCATCGGCAAAGTACCGGATGACGATCCGCTTCGTTTTTGGTTGTTCCCCATAGTAATTGGGATTGGCATCCATCACAATCTCTTGGTCCCTCTTGAAGGAGACCACATTGTACGGGCCAAGACCCACCAGCTTGCCGCCTTTCAGTTCGGAAGGATCCCGGATGATCTTGTCTTTGGGATAGACATTGGGGTTCACGGGAAAGTAAGGGCAAGAGGCAACGAGAGAGGGAAAGTAGGCTACAGGGTTCTTGAGAACGAATTTGACGGCATACTTGCCCGCGACCTCCACGTGGTCGACAAAGTCGGTCACGAGCCATGAAGGATCGCCTTTGAGCGCGATGACCCGGTCAACAGACCACTTGACCGCATTGGCGTCAAAAGGCGTCCCGTCGGTGAATTTCAACCCCTCGCGGAGATTGAAGGTGTAAGCCTTGCCGTCCGCGCTAATGTCAAAGGATTCGGCCAGAGCAGGGACCAGCTCCGTGCTGCCTGGAGGATAGGTCATAAGGCCCTGGTAGATATTGTAAAAAATTTCCCATGTGTGGAAGTCATAGGCATTCGCCGGATCCAAGTCGATGACTTTTTCAGTTGTTCCGTAAACGATGGTATCTGATTTGGCAAAGCCTTGTGCAGGAAGGATGGCCAAGGAAACGACAACCAAACCGAGCAATAGAAACTTCAGATTCTTCATAGAGTAGACCTCCTGTTTTTCGCAGTATGTTAGGTTGCATTGAAGGTTTTGAGATGATGAGCACCCTCAAAACCGCCAAAGGACCGGTTGCGGCAAGTCTCACCTCCTTTCTCAAGGGTAAGCTGAAAAGGGCTTTTCTGCCCATTAAGCCGAAATGGGGATTCCGTGTTTTTCAGGGGGGACGTTGAACACTGATAACTTCTCAATAAACCTGACATTTCAAGCAATGTCAATAGGCAATTTCGGGCACCTAGACGATTCTTCTGGAATTGCATTAGCTTACAAGAACACCTCTGCCCCGATTCTCACAGAAATACCCGTTGGGAACCCTCTTTGGGGACCGGCATGAACCACTCATGCTTCAGGACCAAGGGAGGGTGAAACGCGGGACGGTTTGTTCGGTGATTCAGGGAGCACCTTTTGAGTCAAGGCATTGATGCGGCTCCAGACTTGAGGCCTGATTTGGGCCAGAACCATGCCCAAGAAAATGAGCCCTCCGCCGATGAGGTGCCGCTCCAACAAGAGCTCTCCGCCGTACCCATGGGCAAAAAGGGCTCCGAAGACCGGCTCTGCCGTGAAGATCAGGGCTGTCCTTGTAGGCGGGGTATACCGCTGCGCATGGGTTTGAACTGCGAAGGCAAAGACAGTGGCGAAGACAGCGGTAAAGCCAGCAGTCGCCCACACGGAAACAGGAAACTGAACATTCAATGTGCCTCTAGCCAAGGAAAAGCCAAAACTGAGGGCAGCCACGGTGCCCAGTTGCCAGGTGGCAAGGGCTATGGCTTCAAGATGGACGGCGTAATGTCCGGTCAGCAAGATGTGAAAGGCAACCGAGACGGCACACATGAAAACCAAAAACTCGCCCGGGGTCCACCGGGTGGGCGCTCCACCGGTAAGTATGTATAGGCCTGCTGCCGCAAGGAGAACGCCTCCACCTGCCAAAGGCGCGGGCGGGCGCCTCAGGAGAATAAAGGAAAGGATGGGGACCATGATGACGTTAAGGCCGGTGATGAAGGCTGTATTGGTTGCCGTTGTGAGGGTCAGCCCCCAAGTTTGGAAAGCGAAGGCCGCAAAGAGAATGATGCCGAGAACGACGCCAGCGAGGACGGTGGGCCCGTGGACCGGCCGGATTCTCTTGTGGAAAAGAGCGAGCATAAGAACGAAAGCCAGGATAAAACGGGCAAGGAGGAATTCATAAACACCCACCTGAGAAACGGCTGATTTAACAATGATGAAGGTGGTTCCCCAGAAAAAGGCGACCAGAAGCAAGAGAAAATCCATAAGCAGTTGATGTGCTCGGGGTTTCAAGGTTTGTTCTCCATGTGGGCTCAAGGAGTCATTTTAATATCAGAGATGGATTCGTGTGTAAAGGGTGATGGCGCATATCGACACAAGGCTGAGCGCCTGAAAAAGCAAGTCGCAGCGTCGCGGTTTCAGTGCTCCGCTATCGGCTTGCTATCCCTTCTGTCGTGCTCGTGCTCGTGCGCGTGATCGTAATCGATGGCGAATCTTTTTCGATTGCGGTGACAAGCACCGCTCCCTTGGGTCGCTGAGCACGAGTTGGGTTTGGTTGTCACATGGCATTCCCGTTTGACACGGTGGCGGCCCTTCCCTATACTCAACAGGCTGCAAAAGCGGCGGTGCCGGTCAGGTGGCCTTCGCAAGGAAGGCGTGATATGGCCATGGGTGTGGACAGCGCGAAAGAGACAGGAGGGAACGATTCTTTTGATGAAAAGCTCACCGGAATCATGGCGTCATTTGCGACCGGGTATGGTCGCCGTGCTGGGCATGCCTTGGGATGAGAATTCTTCTTTCATGGATGGCGCGGCGTTCGCGCCAGGCAGGATTCGTGAAGCGCTGAACGCCGATTCGACAAATCTCTGTACCGAAAGCCACATCGACTTGAGCGTGGAATCCCGCTTCATGGATCTGGGTGACCTTGAAATCGATCATGGGAAAGCGGCCATGGATCAGATCGAGAAAACAGTCCGGATGCTTCTCGATATGGGGGTGCGGGTTCTGACGCTCGGGGGAGACCATGCCGTGACATACCCTATCCTGAAAGGATACAAAAACGGATATGACAAACTGAATATTCTTCATATGGACGCCCATCCCGACCTCTATGATGAATTCGAGGGCAATCGTTACTCCAATGCCTGCCCTTTCGCCCGAATCATGGAGGAGCATCTGGCAAACCGTTTGGTGCAAGTGGGCATCAGGACCATAAATCCCCATCAACTGAGACAAGCGGAACGCTTTGGGGTTGAGGTGCTGGAGATGAGAGCCTGGCGCCCTGAAATCACTTTGGATTTCGATGGCCCGGTCTATCTTTCCGTGGACATGGACGTGCTCGATCCAGCCTACGCCCCGGGTGTCTCCCATCCTGAGCCCGGCGGTCTGTCCACCCGTGATTTGCTCAAAGTCATTCAAAGCCTGTCAGCCCCTATCGTGGGAGCGGATATCGTGGAATTGAATCCGAAACGGGACCCCTTGGGCATCTCAGCGAGGGCGGCGGCTAAAATCCTCAAAGAGATTGCCTCGCGTATGCTCGAGGTGAGCGGTGCATGAACCCTGTTCTTGACAAAGCGATAAGCTCTTTCAGGAGGAGGTGAGGGAGGGGGATAAGCGCTGAAATAAGGGGGCAATGGGGCCTTTTCTTTCTTACCGAGGCTCCCGGGCTGGTCTTTTCCAATGACTTATCCACGGGGGAGTTCTGCCCCCTCCGCATTCCCCTCGACAAGCTCGGGGCTGCGGTTTCCCCCATGGATAAGTCATGAAAAGACAGCGCCCTCCCACCAGGCACGTCAGAAAAGGCCCCATTACCCCCTTCAAGATGGGCCCACTTGGCTTTAAGTTGGTGACTATGGGGGTGGGAAGGCTTAGGGGAGGGGGAGAGATTGGTGGCGTCATCAAAGAGAGGTGCTTATGGAGATAGCCGTTCTGGGCGCAGGCATTGTGGGTAGCGCTGTGGTGAAAGATCTGGCTGAAGAAGCCGATTTTCGCGTCACTGCCGTTGACAAGAACGGGCAGACCCTGGAGAAGTTGGCGAATGTACCCCATGTCAAGGCCATTACCGGAGATTTGAACAAGCGGGGCTTTGTCGCCTCCGTTGTGGCCGATTGTGATCTGGCGATTTGTGCGGTGCCCGGTTTCATGGGTTTCGAGACGCTAAAAGGGATCATGGCAGCGGGCAAGCCTGCGGTGGACATCTCATTTTTTGAAGAAGACCCATTTATGTTGGATGATTTGGCCAAGAGCAAAGGGGTCACCGCCGTGGTCGATTGCGGTGTAGCGCCGGGGTTGTGCAACATCCTTGCCGGTCACGTTGAAGCGGTGTTGGACAAGGTGGACAGCTATGTCTGTTATGTTGGTGGGCTGCCTCGGATTCGTCAGTGGCCCTTTGAATACAAGGCCGTGTTTTCACCCTCAGACGTTTTGGAAGAATACACGAGACCGGCCCGATTCATAGAATATGGTCAGGAAGTGGTTCGACCCGCACTGAGTGATATTGAACCCATCCACTTTCCGGGGATCGGAACCCTGGAGGCTTTTAATACGGATGGACTGCGCTCTTTGAGGAAAACCATGGGCGCTCCCTTTATGAAGGAGAAAACCCTTCGCTACCCGGGTCACGCCCAGTTGATGCGTGTTTTCGTGGAAACAGGGTTCCTGAGTGAGGCCCCTGTTGAGGTGGAGGGGCAATCCGTAAGGCCCATTGCACTCACATCAAAGCTCCTTTTTGACCAATGGCGGCTGGAGGAAGGTGAAGAAGATTTCACGATCATGCAGGTCATTGCAGAGGGGCAAAAGGGTGGAAAGAGGTACCGTTACACCTATGACTTGCTGGACACCTATGACCGAGAAACACACACCACATCTATGGCGCGCACAACAGGCTACACCTGCACCATCGTGGCCCGCCAGGTGCTGAGAGGGCTTTTCACGCAGCGGGGCATCTGTCCCCCGGAGTTCATAGGTCGCACCGGCCGTTGCTATGAGAACCTCCTCTCCGAATACGAGAAGCGCGGTATTGGTCTCAAAGAATCGGTTGTGGAAATATGACCGAACGGAGGAGCCTCCAGGATTACTGAGGAGAGCAGAAAATGGTTGTCAGGAAATGAGTAAGGACCATGAAATCTTTTCTTTCGTTCCGGGGCTCCCGGGCCGGTAAGGAGCGGGAAGCGCTTGTGACCCGAATGGGGCCCTGCAAACGGGATCCTTGCCTGCCGCTGGCAGGTTCGCTTCCTTGCGACAGGGGAAGCACGGTGTGCGATGGTCGCTGAAAGCGAAAAGATTGCAGGGTCTTGCTCGTGCTCAGCGCAGCGGTGCTCGTAATCGTACGCGGAAAATTCCAAGCCCTTGCGTTTCTTGTCAGGTCGATTACGATCACGCGCACGAGCACGACTGCTATAGAGTGTGGAGAAAGGCATATGGCGGTTAACGGTTCATATCAGTCGGATGCGGGTCCTATCAGGACACTTTTGATCAAGCACGTCAAGGATGCATGGGTCAGCGATGAGGCGATTGAGCAGCACTGGCAGGATCTTCGATACAGCGGAAGGCCCAATTTGGGGAAGGCCATTAACGAGTACGACCGCTTTGTGAAGATTCTGGAGGGTTTCGGTATTAAGCTCCATTTCTTACCAAAGGATGGGAGCGTGAACCTGGATTCCATGTATGTACGGGATGCCTCCATTGTGTGCAATAAAGGGGTGATCCTGTGCAACATGGGTAAAGCGGAGCGGCGGAATGAACCGGCAGCCCTGGAGGCGGCATTTCGCGCCCTGGACATGCCCATTCACGGGGCGATCGTGGGAGAAGGATGCCTTGAGGGAGGCGATGTGGTTTGGATCGATGAAAGAACCTTGGCAGTGGCTCGCGGGTATCGGACCAACGACGAGGGCATCCGTCAACTCACAAGCCTTTTGGGCGATTGTGTGGATGAGGTGATCGTGGTGCCGCTCCCTCACTGGCGAGGCCCGGATGACGTCTTCCACCTCATGTCCATTATCAGTCCCCTTGACGAAGATCTTGCCCTCGTGTACTCGCCATTGATGCCAGTGCCGTTTCGAGAGTACCTGATCTCACGGGGAATGACGCTTCTGGAGGTCCCGGATTCAGAATTTGAGACCATGGCATGCAATGTCCTTGCCGTTGCGCCTCGAAAGGGCCTTATGCTTGCCGGAAACCCGAAAACGCGTGCCCTGCTGGAGCGTGCAGGCGTGGAAATTCACACTTTTTTGGGGGAGGAAATCAGCTTGAAAGGGGCAGGGGGCCCCACTTGCCTCACTCGCCCGCTTGTTCGTGGCTGATTTCCAGGAGCGAAAGGGGCTTTGCAGTAAGAAGTGTGTTGACATTACTGGGGATTTTTATATAACGTCTAGGTGCCTTTCGCAAAGCCGGGTTGGTTCTTGAAAATTCGTGAATGGGGCCGGAGGGATCGGAGAATCCCCCCGGTGACGAGAAGGGTTTCAGGCCTTCTGAAATAGAGGGGAAAGGGGGTGAGATTGGAGGTCATTGTTTGAGGAGTGCAACAACAGGGAATAGATCCTCTAACCCAAGTTTCTCATTCAAAGCAACGAGAGGAGTTGAAAATGAAAAAGGTACTATTCATCCTTTTGACGGTCGTATTTGTAGGATCTTTTGGCCTTGGCACCGCCATGGCGTTAACGGTAGAGGATATCGCCAAAGCTTCAGCTCTCGAGGAGATTATAAAGCGTGGAGAGCTCCGGGTTGGCTTGGAAGCAGGCTATCAGCCCTTTGAGATGCAAGATGAAAAGGGCAATATTGTAGGCTTTGATGTGGACATGGCCTATGAAATGGGAAAAGCCCTTTTCGGTGACGGCGGAGAGAAAAAGGTCAAAATCATCAATACGGCCTGGGAAGGGATTATCCCGGCGCTGATGACGCGAAAATTCGACATCATCATGTCCGGCATGACGGCGCTGCAAAGCCGAAATCTCAAAGTCAACTTCTGTGAACCTTACTATTATATTGGCCAGTGCCTGTTGATCAACAAGAAGGACGCGGGCAAATACAAAAGCTACAAGGACCTCAACAAGGAGGGGGTGATTATCACCAGCAAGCTGGGAGTGACCGGCGCATTTACGGCTGAGAAACTGATGCCGAAAGCGACTCTCCGATTGTTTAAGGGAGAATCAGAAGGAGCTGTTCAGGTGGCCAACGGCATCGCGGACGCCTTCATCTATGATGAACCGCAGGTGCGGGTCTTCGCAGCCAAGTACAAGGAAAACACCGTCGGCATTTTCGACCCCATCACTTTTGAGCCTCTGGCATGGGCCATCCGTAAAGGAGACCCGGACTTCCTAAATTTTCTGAACAACTTCTTGCGACAGGTTCGCGGCGACGGCCGCTGGGACCAATTCAAGCAGAAATGGTTTGTGGACTACATCGAGGAATTGGCCAAGAGACAGTAGGTTATGAAGCGAAGGGGGAGGCCGGTCGGCTCCCCCTTTTTTGTAGAACCGGCCGCTTCTGAACCCCCATTTAACATTTGTTAGCGAAGTTTCGCCTCAAACCTTTCCATCCTCGGCAGCCCGTTGCTGCGGACACCGTCCGCCACAGCCTCTTGACCGCCATAGCTTTAGCGACGGCGGTTGTCGCCGGATCAGGGCGGGCGCGCGGAGCTACTTTGGCGGAGCAGGTTAGCCCCCCGTCCTTCGGAGGGGCCAGCTTCACTCTACACCATCATTGAGGAGGCTCGCATTGAGGTTAACAAAGAGATCACTGATAACCCTTGCCGTGTTGGCGATCATTGGAGCATCTGTGTACTACTTTTTCGCGACCAGGGGGATTACCTACATCTGGCACTGGGAAAAAGTGCCCGAGATGCTCTTCTATCACGGTTCAAAGTCCGCTGACGATGCCGTGCCGCGTCTCCGCATGGGCGTCCTCATGATCGGCTTCATGTTGACCCTGAAGATCTCCATTTTCTCCATCTTTTTCGCCGTTATCATAGGGACGATCGTGGGGATCTGCAGACTCTCCAATGAGCCGGTCACACGGCTGCTTTCCATCTCCTATGTGGAGCTCATCAGGAATACCCCGCTTCTCGTCCAGATTTATATCATCTATTTCTTTGTGGGCGCCCTGCTGAGGCTTTCCGCCTTTACAGCCGGAACGGCCGCCCTGTCGATTTTTGCCGGAGCCTATGTGGGTGAGATCGTTCGCGCAGGCATTCAATCCATCGAAAGAGGGCAAATGGAAGCGGCGCGGTCCCTTGGCATGGGCTATGGTCAGGCCATGCGTTATATCATTCTCCCCCAGGCCTTCAAGCGGATCATTCCGCCCCTGGCCGGTCAGTTCATCTCGCTGATCAAAGATTCGTCCCTTGTTTCGGTCATTGCTCTGGCCGACCTCATGTTTCAGGGGCAGCAGGCGGTTGCAAGAACCTACTATGCCTTTGAAATATACTTTACAGTGGCCTTCCTCTATCTGGTTATGACGGCCTTTTTGTCCATGG
>Ga0209427_10000530_pt1 | contig 40839 bp, 41 predicted proteins | sample DeeMarSWOR136_30_FD_187465 | JGI IMG/M metagenome (GOLD analysis project Ga0209427, IMG submission 187465) | Marine sediment microbial communities from White Oak River estuary, North Carolina - WOR-1-36_30 (SPAdes) (version 2) | ecosystem: Environmental > Aquatic > Marine > Intertidal zone >...
TCTATTATCGTTCCCGCATTGATATCGATATTATCCTGCATGTTTCGATAAAGCGTACTGTTGGACGAGGCCTTGATTATCGGAGCGACTGGAGCGCCGATTGGTGTTCCGCGACCGGTGGTAAACACGATAAGTTGAGCACCGGCGGCAATCATGCCGCTGTTACAGGCGACGTCATGTGCCGGCCCTTCCATCAGGACCAGACCTTTATGGGCCGGTCTCTCCGCATAATCAGCCACCTGTACTATGGAGGTATTGCCTCCCTTGAGGATAGCTCCCAGTGATTTTTCCTCCAGAGTGGTCAGCCCACCTGCTATGTTCCCGGGCGAAGGGTCCGTTCCGATGACGTCAACCCCCAGGGACTTTATGTGGGAGTAAGCGGCCGATATCATTTTCTGGATGCGATTGCGGGTCTGGTCGTTGGCCGCGCGCCTGGCCAGAACCTGCTCCGAGCCCAGCATCTCCGGCGTTTCGGAGAAGATTACAGTCCCGCCCTCAGCAATCAGCAAATCAGAGGCGACTCCCAGTGATGGGTTAGCGGTGATTCCGGAGATGGCATCGGAGCCACCGCAGTTGGTGCCCAGAATCAATTCGGAAGCAGCCACCGATTCTCGTTGTGCGGTCGCTGCCTCTGCTAGAAGCTGTTCCACTAATTTTACTCCCCTGGCTACGCTGCTACTTGTGCCACCTGCTGTCTGAATGCTGATTGTCTCGAACCTCTGTCCGGCTCTGGTCAGCTTTTCTCCAATTAATGCCGGGGTAAGCGCTTCACAGCCCAGGCCAACCAGCAGCACGCCGGCGACGTTGGGGCTGGCACAGAAACCGGCCATGGCTCGGACTATTAGCCCTTTTTCTTCGCCCAGATGGCCGCAGCCATGCGGGTGAACCACGCTGACGGTACCGGCGACCTCTTTGCTTATCATTTGCGCCACCGTGGCGGCGCATGTTGTGGTGGGAAAGACCAGTACGTGATTTCGCACGCCTACTGTTCCATTACCTCTGCGATATCCCCGGAATATCATCTTCGGCCACCTTTACCTTATTGTGTATGCCGTAACTTTAACCCCCGTCCTAGAACTATATAACCTATCCACTCTCCTAATCAACTGCCAGAAGAAGTATACAACCGCCGGTTGACCAGACTGATTGAAAACGGGAGGCAAGTTACTTTAGAATGGTTTCGCCACTGGCTGTTTTAAATATATTTAAATAGGGATATATGGGTCAATAAATTTATTACCGGAGGATAGCTATGGATATGGAAAAGGCAAGGCTCATAGACATGTACCGGATGATGGTGCGCATCAGAGCTTTTGAGGAACAGGTGGCGAAAGACTTTGCCGATGGTAAAATACCCGGTTTCATCCATTTGAGCGTGGGACAGGAGGCTAATGCCGCCGGGGTGTGTGCCAACCTGAGAGCGGACGACATCATCACCACCACCCATCGCGGTCACGGGCATGTGATTGCCAAAGGTGGCAATAAGTACCCTCTGGCTCCCCTGATGGCCGAAATATATGGCAAGCAGACCGGGCTTAACAAGGGCAAGGCAGGCTCCCAGCACCTCAGCGACCTGGATATCGGCGTCTTAGTAGCCGAGGGGATTCAGGGTACCGCGCTGACACTGGCCGTTGGCGCCGCCCTGACCGCCAAACTCAAGGGCACGGGCCAGGTCGCCGTGGCTTTCATTGGCGATGGTACCCTGAATACCGGCAGGTTTCACGAGGGGATGAACATGGCCTCGGCCTGGAAGTTGCCTCTTATCTGCTACTGCGAGAACAATCTATACGCTGAGACCACCAGCATCTACGAGTCCACCAACCTGACCGACCTTACCGCAAGAGCCGCTTCCTTTGGCGTGCCTGGCGTATCCGTTGACGGGAACGACGTGATGGCGGTATACGAGTCAGCATCGGAAGCGATGGCAAGGGCCAGAAAGGGTGAAGGGACCACCTTCATCGAGGCCAAGACCTGTCGGCAAAGGGGCCACTTCGAGGGAGACCCGCAGGTCTATCGCCCCCGAGAGCAGCTGGACGAATGTCTTAAAAAGGACCCCATCCCGAGGTTCAGAAACAAGCTCGTCGAAGCGGGTGTATTGACGGAGCCGGAGGCAGAGGGGATTCACCGGGAAGCACTGGCGGAGGTGGACGAGGCCGTCTGCTTTGCCACTGAAAGCCCGTACCCTGCCCCTGAAGAAGTCCTGACCGATGTTTATGCGTAAGGAGAGAGAAGATGAGAGAGATAACCTATCTGAAAGCGATAAACGAAGCCGTAGATGAGGAGATGGCGAGGGACCCGTTGGTGATATTGATGGGCCAGGACGTCAGAAAATGGGGTGCGCCTCTGGGCGAGTTTAAGGGTCTGTACGAGAAGTACGGAGAAAGAGTGCTGGACACCGGAATCTCGGAGACAGCCATGCTCGGTGCCACTGCGGGCTCGGCGGCCACTGGCATGAGACCAATCGTGCATATCATGTTCGGTGAGTTCCTGGGTGTGTGTATGTCAGACATAAGGTGTGCGCTTACCAAGACAAGGTATATGACCGGCGGGAAGACCAGGTTCCCCGCCACCATCATGACCTATACCGGCGCCGGCAGGTCGGCGGCGGGAGAACACTCGGCATGTCCCTACGGCGTTCTGATGGCGACACCGGGACTAAAAATCGTCGCGCCATCAACGCCTTATGATGCCAAAGGACTGATAAAATCAGCCATCAGGGAAGATAATCCGGTGCAGGTTTTCTACCATGTTGGCCTGATATTCAGCAAGATGACCAGCCAGATACCAGATGAGGAGTATACCGTATCCATAGGGGAGGCGGATATCAAGAGGGAGGGGAGCGATGTTACCGTGGTAGCCATAGGGCTGATGGTACATCGGGCAATCGCCGCCGCCAACAGGCTTCAGGAGAAAGGTATCAGCCTAGAAGTTGTCGACCCGAGAAGTCTGGCGCCGCTGGACAAACAGACCATCATCAAATCGGTTGAGAAAACGGGCAGGCTGGTGATTATGGATGAAGAGCCCAAGACGGAAAGCGCCGCCTCCGAAATCGCCGCTATCGTGGCTGAGGAAGCCTTCGACCTCCTTGATGCGCCGATAAAGAGGGTGTGTGCTCCGGATACCCCTATCCCGTTCAGCCCGGCACTGGAGAGGGCATGGATGCCTGACGAGGAGGACTTAATCAGGGCCGTGGTGGAACTGACCGGCTAAGCGAATCTATCACGTAGCTGTCTGTGGGTAGTGATTTATATCGTCTGATTTAGGGCGTGCCTCACTTGGCTGGTGAAATCGGTCAATTCAGCCAGGGAACCATCTGCCTCCATCAGTTGAATTATTCGGCTGCCGATAATCACTCCGTCGGCTATTCCGGCCAGTTGTTGTGCCTGTTCCGCGTTGGATATCCCGAAGCCAACACAGAGCGGTTTCTTGGTAACCTTTCTCACCTGGGTGATAAATGCATTCAGGTTATCGGGCAGTTTATCTCTAGCGCCGGTCACGCCGGTTACCGAGACCAGATAGATAAACCCTTGAGAATGCTCGGCCACGAGCCTGATGCGCTCTTCACTGCTGGTGGGGGCAAGCAGATAGATGAGGTCAAGCCCGTGTTCTTGAGTAACCCCTTCCAGCTCTTGGCCTTCTTCCGGGGGCAGGTCGGGCACGATAAGGCCATTGACGCCGGCTTCAACACATCTACGGCAGAAAGCATCAAGTCCAAGATTATACACCGGATTATAGTAGGTCATGAAAACTAACGGGACAGCTATTTCCCGGCGAATCTGCCTTGCTGTTTCAAAACATGCTGGCAGGGTAACACCGTTTTGCCGTGCCTGATGGCTTGCCCTCTGGATGGTAGTGCCGTCGGCCAGAGGGTCGGAGAAGGGGATACCCAGCTCGATGATGTCAGCGCCGTCGCTGGCCAGCGTAACCGCTGCCTTTCTGGTGGCGTCAAGGTCGGGATAGCCGACCGTCAAGTAGGCAATGAACGCTTTGTGGTCCGGTTTGAAGACAGCGGCAATCTGGCTCATATCTTCTCACCCGTGAATCTGGCAATTATGTCCAGGTCCTTATCGCCGCGGCCGGAGAGATTGACCACGATGATTTTCTCCGCGGGCAGGTCAGCCGCCATTTGGGCAGCATGATAGATAGCGTGGGCGGGTTCCAGGGCCGGGATGATTCCTTCCGTGGCGCACAGCAGCCGGAACCCCTCCACCGCCTGCTCGTCGGTAACCGCGACGTATCTGGCACGGCTGGTGTCCTTGTAGTAGCTGTGCTCCGGCCCCACCCCGGGATAGTCAAGCCCGGGGGCGATGCTGTGGGTCTCGCTTATCTGGCCGTTATCATCTTCCATGAGGTATGATTTGGCGCCGTGCAGAACGCCCACCTTTCCTGCGGTCAGCGGTGCGGCGTGCTGTTTCGTGGCCAGGCCCCGCCCGGCAGCCTCAACGCCGACGAATTCGACTTCACCATCGTGGAAAAAGGGGTGAAAGAGGCCGATACTGTTGCTGCCCCCGCCAACGCAGGCCACCAGATAGTCGGGCAGGCGCTTATATTCCGCCAGCATCTGCTCTCTGGTCTCCTGTCCGATGACCGATTGAAAATCGCGCACCAGCAACGGGTATGGGTGAGGACCGACCACTGAGCCGAGCAAGTAATAGGTGTCACCGACGTTGGTGACCCAGTCGCGTATGGCCTCGTTGATGGCGTCTTTCAGGGTGCGGCTGCCGGAGGCAACGCCGTGGACCTCGGCGCCCATCAGCTTCATGCGGTGGACGTTGGGTGACTGCCGCTCGATGTCCACCTCGCCCATGTAGACGATGGCATCGAGGCCGAGCAGAGCGCAGGCGGCGGCCGTAGCCACGCCGTGCTGTCCGGCACCGGTCTCGGCAATCACCCGCTTTTTGCCCATACGCCGGGCCAGCAGCGCCTGCCCCACCGCGTTATTTATCTTATGCGCCCCAGTATGGGCCAGGTCCTCCCTTTTCAGCAGGATAACCGCACCTCTGGCATGCTCCGAAAGCTGGCGGGCGTAATACAGTGGGGTGGGCCGGCCGATATAGTCGCGGCACAGTTGCTTGAATTCGTTCTGGAAGCCCCTATCGGCACAGGCTTCCCTGTAAGCATGTTCCAGCTCATCCAGGGCGGCCATCAGCGTTTCCGGAACGAATTTGCCGCCGTAACCGCCGAAGTAACCGCGGCTATCGGGCCTATCCACCGTGCTCATCATACCTCCTTACGGCGGCGATGAAAGTCCTGATTCGGGAAATGTGTTTCACTCTGCCGACTTCAACTCCTGATGATACGTCTACGCCCCAGGGGACCACCCTTTTCAGCGCCTGAGTCACATTTTCCGGGGTAAGCCCACCGGCCAGGAGCACCGGGTACTCCCTAGCAATTTGCCTGGCCAGATTCCAATCGAAAACTTTTCCCGTCCCGCCGTACTTGCCCCTCACCTGAGAGTCAAGAAGAAAGATGTATTTCTGCTGGGCTAAGATCCTGGCCCCTTCTGCCAGATGAGCGCAGACTTCAGCCGCGCTCTGCCCCCGCTTTACCCTGACAGATTTTATCAGGGGCCGGGCAATCTCGCGGCAGTACTCCCAGGACTCATCGCCGCTGAGCTGCACGCGGTCCAGATGGCAGTTCTCGGCAATGGCGTTTACCGTTGCCGAGTGCGAATTGACGAATATACCGACCACCTCCACCGGATATCCGCTCTGCTTTACCGCGATGGCAATCTTCTGTGCCTGCTCCAGATTGACCCGCCGCGGGCTGGGAGCAAAGACCAGCCCGATTGAGTCAGCCCCGGCTCTGGCCGCGGCCAGCGCGTGCTTTTCCTCTTTGATGCCGCAAATCTTGATATAAGTCATTTCGTCAGCTCCCTCACTTTGGCCGCGATATCACCGGCGGTGAGCAGCGCCTCGCCCACCAGGGCGGCATCAACGCCCCACCGCTTTAAATTCTCCATATTCCCCCGGCTGTCTATGCCGCTCTCGCTGACCAGAATCTTATCTCGCGGTACCAGCGCCCGCAGCCTTTGCGTGGTGCTGAAATCAACCTCAAATGTTCGCAAATCTCGGTTGTTGATGCCGATGATATGCGCGCCGCTGCGCAGTGCCCGCTCCAGCTCTCTTTCATCATGCGCCTCGACCAGACAACTCATTGCTAGATTATGGCTCAATGATAACAGCTCATCAAGCTGCCTCTGCTCCAGTATGGCGGCGATGAGGAGCACCGCGTCAGCGCCATAGGCGCGTGACTCATAGACTTGGTACGGGTCAAAGATGAAGTCCTTCCTCAGCAGTGGAATTGCCACTGCCTCTTTAATTTCCGCCAGGTAATCGAGATGGCTGCCAAAGTACTTGTTTTCTGTCAGCACCGAGATGGCGGCGGCGCCGTTCTCGGCATAGGTTTCGGCCAATACCACGGGGGCGAAGTCAGGACGGAGGACACCTCTGGAAGGCGATGCTTTCTTCACCTCGGCAATCAGGCTGACGCCGTCCCTTTTCAGGGCCACAGCAAAGTCCAGCGTTTCCGGACGCCGGGCAACACGCGCCTCCAGTTCGGAGAGGGGCACCGCTCGCTGGCGCTGTTTCAGTTCTTCTTTTTTATCGGCGACGATTTTGTCCAGCATAATATTGCTTCTATCCCAGCGTATTACTGAGCCTTATCAGGCCTTCCAGCTTTTCCTTGGCCTGGCCGCGGTCAATGGCGTTTTCAGCAATATGCACTCCTTCTTTCAGGTCTGGAGCCAGATTGCCGGCGTAAATGGCGGCGGCGGCGTTCAGCACCACCACATCGCGGGCCGGCCCCTTCTCGCCGCTGAGGACGCGGTTCAAAATGCCGGCGTTATCCTCCGGCGTCCCGCCCCTGATTTCCGATATGCCGGCCTGGCTGAGGCCAAGGCGAGATGGTTCCACTTCTGACGGAGGCAGGATGCCCTGCTCGTTGACCTCCCAGATAACGGACTTGCCGGTTAAAGAAAGCTCGTCCATGCCGTCCAGGCTGTGGACCACCAGGGAATGCTCCGTGCCCAGGCGGTGCAGCACGGCGGCGATTTTCTGTCCCAGCTCTTCATCAGGCACGCCGATTACTTGAAACCCGGCACGGGCGGGATTGGTGAGGGGGCCGAGGATATTGAACACCGTCCTGATGCCTATCTCCCGCCTCGGGCCGGCGGCGTGTTTCATCGCCGGGTGAAAGAGGGGGGCGAACATGAAGCCGATGCCCACTTTTTCCAGGCACTCGGCGACACCCTCGGCTTTGAGGTCGATTTTAACGCCCAGCGCCTCGAGGACATCGGCGCTGCCGCACTGGCTGGTCATGGCGCGGTTGCCGTGCTTGGCTACCCTGAGGCCAGCTCCGGCGGCGACAAAAGCGGCGGCGGTGGAGATATTGATGCTGGAGAAGTTATCCCCGCCGGTGCCACAGGTATCAACCAGGGGCGGTGCCGCCTTTACCGGGACGGCCTTCGCCCGCATGACGCTGGCCAGACCGGCGATTTCATCCACCGTCTCCCCCTTGATGCGCAGGGAGGTGACAAAGGCGGCAATCTGGGCTGGCGTCGCTTCCCCGCCCATTATCTCCTCCATCACGGCTGCTGACTGCTCGAAGCTCAGCGAGCCGCCGGAAACCAGAGTATTTATCGCTTCTTTAATCATTTTTCTACCCTTCCTCTGGAGATGAAATTCCTCAGTAAGTCCTTGCCCACCTCGGTCATGATGGACTCAGGGTGGAACTGCACGCCGTCAATGGGATATTCACGGTGGCGCAGTCCCATGATGATACCGTTTTCCGTCCAGGCGCTGACCTCGAGGCAGTCCGGCAGGCCGTCGCGCATCACCGCCAGAGAGTGATAGCGGATGGCGGGAAATGGCTCGGGCAGGCCCTGAAAAAGTCCCCGACCGTCGTGGTGAATGAGTGACGATTTGCCGTGTTTGATTTCACCGGCCCCCTCCACCCGGCCGCCGAAGCTGTAGCCGAGGCACTGGTGACCTAGGCAGACGCCCAGTATAGGCAGATGCTGCCCGAAGTGCTGGATAGCATCGTTGGAGATGCCGGCCTGCTGTGGCGTACCCGGCCCCGGGGAAATGACGATGCGCTCCGGCGCCAGCTTTTCGATGCCTTCAAGGCCGATTTTATCGTTGCGGAACACCTGCACCTCCTCTCCTAGCTCGCTGAGGTACTGGTAGAGGTTGTAGGTGAAGCTGTCGTAGTTATCAATTAACAGGAGCATGGCTGGCCTCCGCCTGCTTTATTGCAGCAAGCAATGCCTGGGCTTTATTCAGGCTTTCCTGATATTCGTTCCCGGGAACGCTGTCGGCAACAATGCCCCCGCCCGCCTGCACGTAGGCAATGCCATCCTTGAGTACGATGGTACGGATGGCGATGGCGGTATCCAGATTGCCGGAGAAATCAAAGTAGCCGACGGCTCCGGCGTAGGGGCCTCTTTTGTCCGGCTCCAGCTCGGCGATTATCTCCATGGCCCGAATCTTCGGTGCCCCGGAGACGGTGCCGGCGGGGAAGCAGGCCCGTAAAGCATCGAACTGGGTCATTCCTCCTCTCAATTTTCCCTGAACGTGGGACACCAGGTGCATTACGTGTGAATATCTCTCGATATCCATGAACTGGGTCACGGAAACGGTGCCCGGCTGGCTGATGCGGCCGATGTCGTTGCGGCCGAGGTCCACCAGCATCAGGTGTTCGGCGCGTTCCTTTTCGTCGTTGAGCAGTTCCCGGGCTAGTAGCAGGTCGCGTTCGGGGTCATGGCTGCGGGGACGGGTGCCGGCGATGGGGTGGTTGGAAACGATGCCGTCCTCCACCCTGACCAGCAGCTCGGGAGAAGCCCCGATGATGTGGCAGTCATCAAGGTGCAGGAAGTACATGTAGGGGGAGGGATTAATCGAGCGCAGGGCGCGGTAGATGGCAAACGGGCTGGCACCGGTGCGCTTGGAAAGCCGCTGGGACAGGACTGCCTGAATGATATCTCCAGCGTAGATGTGGTCTTTGGCTTTGTTGACAATTTTCTCGTAATCGGCCTGAGAAAGGTTCGAGGTCACCGGCGACTCCAGTATGGCTGATGGTGAAGGTGCGGTGCCGATTGGCTGCCTCAGCCTAGCCATCATACGGTCGATTTTTGCCGTGGCCTCGCAGTAGGCCGCGGCAACATCACCGTCGAGGTGGGCATGGGCGACTATCTTTATCTTGTGGGTCAGGTGGTCGAAGACCAGCAGCGTATCCGCTAGCATAAGTATGGACTCCGGCAGGCCGAGAGGGTCGTTGTCCGGCGCGGGCAGTTCTTCAAAGTACCGCGCCACCTCATAGCTGAGGTAGCCGACGATGCCGCCGTGGAAGCGGGGCAGACCAGACACCGGCACCGGCCGGTAGTGCTGGAATTCCTTTTCTATCAGCGTCAGCGGGTCGACGGGGTTTTCCCGGCCGGTCCTGATAATTAGGGATGGCTCCGTGCCGATGAAGCTGTAGCGGGCCAGCCTTTCCCCGCCCTCCACACTCTCCAGGAGGAATGAGTAATTGCCCCTGGCTATCTTGAGATAGGCTGACACCGGCGTCTCCAGGTCCGCCATCATCTCGCAGTACACCGGCACTAGGTTGCCCTGCTGCTTCAGTTTTTCGACCTCTTCTAATTTCGGATAGTACATACTCCCCGCCTTTTCCGGGAAATAAAAAACCCTCGCCCGGGAAGGGGCGAGGGCTGCTTTCGCGGTGCCACCCTTCTTGGTCATGAAATAGAGAAAAATATATGACCACCTCTTTCAGGTACGGCCCGTTTCTAGCGGGCGATACCCCGGGGTCTGTTAACGCTTCCCCTGCGTCAAAGCCTACTCGCCATCCAGGCTTTCGGGTTGCAGCTCCCAGGTCCATTCCGCTCCGGCGCTGGCATCGGCTCGCACCTTACCCGACTCTCTGCGCCCCGTTGCGGAGCCTACTAGTCCTGTTCGCAGCCTTTAGCTATATGTTAATTAAGTATATAGATAAAAGGTATAGTTTTGTCAAGTGGGACCGGGAAAAAGTCCCAAATTGGCTCATTCCGAGAAGGCCAGTATCCCCGGTATTATCAGGTTCACGATGGGAATAATCATCAGTATGCCCAGCCAGGAGGGCTGGTTTCTGGCCCGGGCAATTTCCATCCACATGATGATCCAGATAACGATATTGGCCAGCGGGATGAAGAACAGGATGGTCCACCAGCCGGAATACCCCGCCACTTTGCACGTCAGGTACAGGTTGGCAATAGGTATCCAGGCCAGCCAGGCATTTCTGGTGCTGGTCTTGTTGGCGATGATGTAGAGAGTGAGCGCCAGCCAGACGTATATTGCCAGGCCCCAGAATGAGTTCAGTCCGGTGAATGTTACCCAATTCCACATGTTTCACCTCATTCGAGCCTATATGGTGATTTTATCAAAATTTATTTGAAGCGGTCGGCGATGCTTTTGCCGAAGTCCTGCGCTGCTTTGCCCACCTCTCTGAAGCGGGCCCTGACTTCCTCGTCCTGAAAGCGGCTGCCGAAGGTCCTGGCGGCACTGGCGGCGCTATCGCCGAATTCCCTGGCCTTTTCCTTGAGCTGGGGGTCGTTGAAGATTTTGCTGACGGCTTCGCCAAAGGCGCGGAACATCTCGCCAAAGCTTTCCGCAGAACCCTTTTTATCCGCATTCTCTTCCGGCGCCATGTCATCCTCCTTACAATAGGGAAGCTTTTGAGATGATGCTTCTGCTAATAATTTACCCTTAAACAGGATATAAAAACAATTATTTCATGTAAGGAAAGGGGGGGAACCCTTCATCTCTCAGCGAAGTTCGCGGCACGAGATGGATTCCGAGATATTATAATTTATCAAATTATTACCAGTCCAATCTCGTGATATAATGCATATCAGGTATCAATTTCTGATGGCTTGAATGGAGGGCTCCGGTGCTCAGGTCAAAATGGCATTATCTGGTCTTTTTTGCGCTCGCTTTTGTTTTCGTCTCGGCGTGCACGACGCCACCGCCGGTTGAGGAACCGGAACCGGTATCCTTTGCCGACCCGAACCTGGAAGCGGCGATAAGCGCCGCATTGGGCAAGACGCCGGGCCTACCTGTATCGGCGCCGGAACTGGCAGGACTCGCCGAACTAAAGGCCAATTATGCCAATATCTCCGACCTGTCCGGCATCGAGCAATGTTCAAACCTGAATACGCTTGACCTTGGCTATAATCACCTGGCTGACCTCTCGCCGCTGGCTTCGCTGGCTAATCTGACTTCACTTGACCTCTCCAGCAATCTGATTGTTGATGTCTCACCGCTTGCCGCACTGGTCAACGTGACCGCCCTGAACCTTGCCTACAATCAAATCGGAGATATATCTCCACTGAAATCGCTGGTCAATCTGGCCTGGCTGGACCTGTCTTTCAATGAGATAAGCGATATCTCGCCGCTGGGGTCGTTGACGGAAATGACTTTTCTCTTCCTGTCCACGAACGCAATCGAGGATATTTCGGCATTATCATCGCTGGCAGCCCTAAGAGAACTGGAACTCGACGGAAATGAAATAAGCGACATCGAGCCACTGTCATCGCTCAAGAGTCTGGAAGTGCTGAACCTAGGCGGCAACCGGGTAAGTAATATTGCTCCACTGGCCTCACTGACCGAACTGAGCGTTCTCTACCTTTCGGCCAATAGAATAAGCGAGCTATCACCGCTGTCCGGGCTGTCAGGGCTGGTCGAGTTGTACCTTTCCAGTAACCGGATAGGTGATATTGCTGCCCTTGCTACGCTGACCAAGCTGAGTATACTCGATATCAGTAATAACGGGTTCAGCGATATCTCTCCGCTGGCTCCGTTCACCAGCCTTAAAATGCTGGACCTTTCCAGTAATTATAATATAGCCGAGATATCCAGCCTGTCAGGCTTGATTAATCTGGAAGAACTCAGACTTGGCACAAATAAAATCAGCGACATCACACCTCTGGTGCCGCTTGCCAGATTGAAAATTCTCTATCTTTCCAACAATGAAATAAAGGACCTCTCGGCGCTGATCCCGCTGGTGAACCTGGAGCGCTTGAGCCTGGGTCGAAATCAAATCAGCGATATCACGCCGCTACTGGAAAATGGTGGCCTGGGCGACGGTGACCATCTGGATTTGAAAAACAACAACCCTGACCTTTCCCAGAACTCTGAAGATATCGATGTTATTCGTCAACTGGAAGATAGAGGTGTCCAGGTGGATTACTAGGGACTGTGACTGCGGTTGCAGTTTCCGAAGAGGAATTCCTGACGGAAATATATGCAAAAATAGAGTAAACATAGATTAGACTCTAGCGAAAGTGGAAATAAGCTGGTATAATTAATTTAAAACGGTATCCTGAAGGTATAGGCTAATTAAATTAATATGAGAATCCTTTTTGTCTATCCGCGATATCCGGACACTTTTTGGAGCTTCCGCTACGCTCTGAAGTTCGTCTCCAAAAAGGCGTCCTTCCCGCCGCTGGGCCTGCTAACGGTGGCGGCAATGCTCCCCGGTGACTGGGAGAAGAAACTGGTCGACATGAACGTGAGCCACCTCACCGATGAAGATATCCGGTGGGCCGACTATGCCTTCATCAGTGCCATGGTGGTGCAGCGCGATTCGGCAAAGGAAGTGATCAATCGGTGCCAGCGTCTGGGAACCAAGACCGTGGCTGGTGGCCCTCTCTTTACCACCGGCCACCGGGAATTCAGGGAAGTGGACCACTTGGTGCTCGGCGAGGCTGAGGTAACCCTGCCGCAGTTTATCCAGGACGTGGCAAAAGGAAGTCCACAGCGTATTTACCTGTCGAAGGCTCGACCGGAAATCTGGGAAACTCCAGTCCCGCTCTGGTCGCTCATCAACCAGAAGCAGTATTCGGCAATGAGCCTCCAGTATTCCAGAGGATGCCCGTTCAACTGCGAGTTCTGCGATATTATCATTTTGAACGGACACCGGCCGAGGACCAAGGGCAGGGAGCAGGTGATTGCGGAGCTGGAGGCGCTGTATAGTCACGGCTGGCGTTCCGGAGTGTTCATCGTCGATGATAATTTCATCGGGAACAGGAAAAGGCTGAAGGAGGAGATACTGCCCGCGGTTATGGAATGGCAGAAGGCGAAGAAATATCCCTTTGAGCTCTCCACGGAGGCCTCAATCAATCTGGCGGATGATGAGACGCTGATGCGGATGATGGTGGAAGGCGGGTTCAACCGCGTCTTCATCGGCATTGAGACGCCGAATGAGGAAAGCCTGCTGGAGTGCAATAAAGTGCAGAACCGGAATCGTGACCTCGTTGCTTCGGTGAAAAAGATACAGAATTGCGGCCTGGAGGTGCAGGGGGGCTTTATCGTGGGCTTCGACAGCGACCCGCTTTCCATCTTCAAGAGCCAGATAAGTTTCATTCAGAAGAGCGGCATAGTCACGGCGATGGTGGGCCTGCTCAATGCCCCGCCCGGTACCCGGCTGTACAAGAGGCTCAAGAAGGAAAACCGGTTAACCAGAGCGTTCAGTGGTGACAATACTGACCTTTCCCTCAATTTCATTCCCCGGATGAACCACGCCACTCTCATCAAGGGCTACAAACATATCCTGGACACAATTTACTCGCCAAAGCAATACTACGAGCGGGTCAAGGCATTTCTGAGGGAGTACCGGCCAAATATCAGGAAAAGGAAAAAGCTCCATTTCTATCAGATTATGGCCTTCCTCAAGTCCATGTGGGTCTTGGGCTTCAAGGAGAAGGGCCGGAAATACTACTGGAGGTTTTTCCTGCTGACGTTAATGAAGTATCCGCAAAAATTGCCTATATCGGTAAGCCTGAGTGTCTACGGGTATCATTTCCGCAAGGTTGTCGATAAATATATCAGCACGTCGATAGAGAATTCGTTTGCCAGCCGGGTTATCAAGAAAGCGGATAACCGGCGGATGGCCTGAGGCTGTTCCAGCGGGTAAAGGGGTGAAAGCGATGCTACCACCGGTAATTTCGGTGAAGGGCAAACCTTTTGAGTGTGGTCAGCAATACGGTACTCAGGCGCAAAAAATAATTCAGCAGAACGTTGCCGTTTATTTCGATATGTGGCGCACTCTGTGGGGAGCCGAACGGCAAGAAATTCTGGAAAAGAGCCGCGCTTTAACAACGGTTATCGGTGACTATGCTGCTGATTTGCTCGAGGAGCTGGAGGGCTTGGCCAGGGGTGCCGGGCTTTCACTCGATGAAATAATCGCCGTAAATGCCCGCTACGAGATAAACTTTGCTCTGGGAATCCCCTCCCTGTATCACGGTGGCGGCTGCACCTCGGTATCTGCACTGCCTCAGGTAACCAGGGATAGCCATACGCTGATCGGCCAGACCTGGGACTGGCTGCCCCGGTTTCAGGAATTCAACGTCATTCTGAAAGAGGACCAGCATGGAAAACCGGCGGTGATAACCCAGCCGGAGGCGGGGGTTCTGGCCCACCGTGGCATGAACTCAGCCGGCATCGGTGTCTGTTTCAATGGCCTGGCCTCAAGTCAGGATAAATTCGGCGATACGGTGCCGTTGCTCCTGGTTTTGCGGCGGATACTGAATGCGGAGAGCTTCAGCCAGGCTTTGGGGGCGGTTCTGCAGACCAAGCACACGGTATCAGGCAACTTTTTCCTTGCCCACAGAGATGGCGAAGCGATAGATCTGGAAGTATCGCCTCTGGATGTGGGCTTTCTGTATCCCGAGGATGGCATTCTCACCCACAGCAATCACTTTATCGCCCTGAAAAATCGGGAAAACTTTACCGATATCCTCAAATCGATGTATCCCGATACGCTCTTTCGCCACCAGCGGGCACGACATCTGCTGGAGCCGGAGAAAGGAAATATCGACGTCAGCAGCTTTCAGCGGGTCTTTCGGGACCACTTCAGCCAGCCCAATTCCATCTGCCGCCATCTGGATGAGCGGGTTGATGGTATCAAGCAGTGGGTTACCCTGCATTCCGCCATTATGGACCTGAGCGAGCCTTCAATGTACGTCGCCAGAGGCTACCCCTGCCAGAGTGAGTACAAAGAGGTAGACTGTTCCGACCTGCTCAAGAGGTGATTGGTGCGGTCACCGTGCTGACCTTTCTTTGAGGCAGCGTTATCGGGCGAGCAGATGTTTCGTATCTTCCCAGCGGCGGTTGCGTTCCTGGTTGAGGGAAGCGATAACCATATCCGCGTCTGAGCCGGTAGCGCTGCAGATAATTCGGATGATGTCCTCGCACATCGGCGGACAGCCCCGGGCAAAGAGGCCAAGATGGGCGAGTCTGCGAGCACATTTGCCCAGGACAACCGTCTTTTCCGTCTTGGGGACCTCATCCTGTCTGGCGTTGCCCAGGATAACAGTCAGCTCAGACAGGGCCTCACCGCCGCTGAACTCTCTGACCGCCGTCAGGGCGCCCATCAGTTCCCCCATGCAGCCGCTGCAGGCCGATTCTCCCTCGATGATGTGAACGCCCGGATAGCGCGCCCGGAAGACGTCCCAGCCGGACTTGAAATTCATTATGTGCTCATCCAGAGGTTCCCCAACCACATCGATATGTTGGAGGTCTGCCTTTTGCCTTTGTCGGGCGGCAAAATACTGCAGGTGCATTACCTGAGAAGAGTTGAACCCCATCAGATGAGTCCCGACCGTATCCACGGCACAGGGCTCTCTGCCGGCCAGGATAAGGCCAGGTTCGACTCTGTCGTGGGGGTATGCCCACAGCCCCTGCATTCCGGCCAGGGCATCGACCACCACGTAGCTTGGCTTCACCACCGAATTGAGGTCGGCAATTGCCTTGTCCAGGCCCAGGGCATGTGTTTTCCTCTTTTCGGCACCGGGCAGGATACCTTTGGTGTTCTTCAGGCTCAGCGTAATCAGTGTCCTCAAATGCGTTTTGAGCACGGGCAGGCTGATGATAACATCGCTGTGCAGTGCGGTGCGGGCAATTTTCACCCGGTCCATAATGTAAGGGTTTTTTACAGATACTTCCTCCCATTCGTCGTCGTTGAAGTTGCACAGCTCCACGCCAAGCCGCGCGGCAACATCAGCCGTGCCGGAGACCCGGAATGCTTCCTCCGTGCTGGTACTGCCGCTGAAATCATAGCCGGCACCGGCACCCTCGCCGATTATCACTGACTTTGGATTAAGTTCCAGCACCAGCCTGGTGACCGCCTCGATAACGCGACAATCAGTGGTAACCCCTGTACCTGATGCTTCGGGGCGGCAAAGGTTGGGTTTGATCAAAACTCTGGAGTGGGGCGCAATCAGTTCCGGCAGGCCACCGGCCAGGTCTATGGCCTTACGCACGGCAACCTCGACGCCGATTTTTTCTGCGCTGATAATGGACACTCTGTTTTTCATATCATTCTCTCATCCGTAACAACATCGTTATAATAAAATTATATATGTTATGAAATTGCTTTGGCAAAAGCGGGCAAGGGGTCTGTTATCAACTCTGACGTGTTATAATTTAATATTGCGTGTGGGGAATGCGTATGGACGAAAAAAGCTGGGAAATACTGGAGTTTCCGCAGATAATAGCTATTCTGGCAGGCTACACTTCGTTCTCGGCCAGCCGTGAGCTGGCCTTCGCGCTGAAGCCGCTGACTGATTATGACCAGATTGCGCTGCGGCTCGAGCAATCCGCTGAAGCGCGTCACCTTCTGGCTATGGAACCGGGTTTTTCCATCGGCGGTGTTATGGATATACGTGAAGCGGTACGGATAGCGTCGCTGGAAGGCATCCTGGAGCCGATGAGGCTAGTCGAAATTCAGCAGACGCTGGCTGCCATGCGTCAGACACGCAGCCGCCTGCGTACCATGTCAGAGGAGCTGCCCCGGCTGTGGGATATAGCCAAAGATATAACGGAGCTGCGTCAGGTGGAAAAGGAGATCGCGCGCTGTATTTCCCTTAATGGCGACGTGCTCGACCGGGCGTCTCCAAATGTGGCGGCCATAAGAAGGCAGCTCAGGGAGGAGCGCGAGCATCTATGGAGTCGTCTGGAAGCGATTATCAGGTCGCCGCGGGGGCATAGGATAATCCAGGAACCGATAATCACCGAGCGAGAGGGGCGGTACGTCATCCCGGTCAAGATAGAACTCAGGAGGGAGATAAGAGGCATAACGCACGATGTATCCAACACCGGGGCCACGGTATTCGTGGAACCCTGGTCGACCATGGAGCTGGGGAATACCGTCCGTGAGCTGGTGAATGAAGAAAAGCGAGAGGTGGAGAGGATACTGCGCAAGCTCAGTGCAGAGGTGGGCAGCTACGCGGCGGAACTTTCCACAAGTATCGAAAAGATGGCGGAGCTGGACCTGACGCTGGCCAAGGCCAGGTACGCCCGCAGTTGCCAAGCATGTGAGCCGGTTCTCAAAAATATCGATGGCTTAAAAGATGAAGAAATAGAAGCGGCGGTGGTTAAACTGGTCGAAGCTAGGCACCCGTTGCTCGGGGAGAAGGCGGTGCCGCTTTCCGTGGAAATCGGCCGCGATTTCTCCACTCTGGTCATCACCGGCCCCAATACCGGCGGCAAAACGGTGGCCCTAAAGACCATCGGGCTGTTCAGCCTGATGACGCAGGCCGGCATACCTGTTCCCGCATCTTCGAAAACATGCCTGCCCGTCTTTGATAGCATTTTCGCCGATATCGGCGACGAGCAGAGCATCGAGCAGACCCTTTCCAGCTTCAGCTGGCATGTGGGCAATATCGTGCGTATCATACGGAACGCCACCCCGCGCAGCCTGGTGCTCCTTGACGAGTTGGGGACAAGCACCGACCCTGCGGAAGGCTCTGCTTTGGCTCGCTCCGTACTGCTTTATTTCCGGGAGAAGAAAATCCTGACCGTCGCTACCACTCACTACGGCGACCTGAAGGCGTTTGCCCACACCACCCCGGGGATAGAGAACGCCTCCTTTGACTTTGACCCGGCCACGTTTACGCCGACCTATCACCTGACGGTGGGCATACCGGGCGGCAGCAACGCCTTGGCCACGGCCACCCGGCTCGGCCTCCCGTCGGAGATAATCGATGAGGCCAGGAGTATGCTTTCCAAGGGAGCTCTGGAGTTGGAATCGCTGCTGAGCGGTCTGATGGCCGAAAAGCAGAAAACGGGGGAAGTCCGTGTCGTTCTGGAAAGGGAAAGAGATGAAGCACAGCGGCAGAACGCGGAGATAAGAGAACGATTGCAACACTTGAGGGAAGAAGAACAGAGGGCGTTGCAGGAAGCGAGAGACGGCGTGGTGCGGGAAGCGGCCGAACTTCATCGCCAGATACGTCAGGCAAGCTCCGAAATGCGCCGGGAGATGACCAGGGAGAGGCTGGAGCAGGCAAAGAAAGCGCTGCAAGGCGTTCAGGAGCGGTTGCACAGCGAGGCCTGGTCGCCAAAAACCGGCGAGCCGGAACTGGAGCAACGCCTTTCTACCGGTGATACAGTCTACCTCAAAGATATAGGACTGCAGGCCACGGTGCTGGCCGTTTTTGAAGAAACGCAGGAGGTTGAGGTTCAGGCGGGACAGCTCAAGCTGAAAACAGGGCTGGAGAATGTCGAGAAGGTGACCGAGCAGAAACCAGCGAGTACGCGGGGTACAACAACACGGGCGGCAACGAAGGTGATATCCACGGAGCTTGACCTCCGCGGCAAGCGGGCCGATGAGGTGGAGGTAGCGCTTGATATTTATCTCAATGATGCTGCGCTGGCCAACCTGAGCGAAGTCCGGGTCATTCACGGGAAAGGCACTGGCACGGTGCGCCAGATTGTCCGGGATTTTCTGGCCGCCCACCCGCTGGTCAAGTCTTTCCGTACCGGAAGACAGGATGAAGGCGGCGACGGCGCTACCGTGGTCAGCCTGTAATTCCGAAAATCTATGCATATACCGTGGGGAGGATTGTCAGCATTGGTATTAGTAGCCAACACATACTATCTGCGTCGCACCCGAACGCTCGAATTTCTGGACGGGCTGGAGAAGACGGACGATTCGACAGCCCGCACCGTATACCTGCCCGCAGGACTGCCCGTATCTCATATTGACGATGTGCTGAAAAGCGTTGCCGGCGAGGCTGCTTTTGCCGAAGAGCTGACCGGATTGATTACCCGCTCCCGAACCGGCGGGGTGCTGTTCTGGAGCAGCATGCAAAAGTATCTGATTTGCCCGCCTTTCCTGCTTCGGGAGCAGGTCATATACGCCGGATTTGTCACCGAGCCGCTGGCAAAGTTGCTCAGAGTTGATTACATGATTGGCCTGGTTCTGGTGCACCTCGGCGCCTATGCGGTGGGGCTGTGTCAGGGTGAGCAGCTCGTGACCAGCAAGGTCGGGACGGGACTTGTCCATGGCCGGCATAAGAAAGGTGGCTCCTCACAGCAGCGCTTCCAGCGCAGAAGGGAAAAGCAGGTCGACGAATTCCTGGACCGGGTCTGCCTGCACGCGCGGGAGCAATTCGAAGCCCAGGCTAAAACTATCGATTATATCGTCTATGGAGGGCCACACCAGACAATAATGCAACTGCAAAAGCGCTGTCCTTTGCTCAGTTCCTTTGCTGACCGTGTCTTACAAACCCTCGATGTGACGGACCCGCGGCAGGAAACGCTGGAGAAAGCCGTTGGCCGCATCTGGTCGTCCCGCGTCACCCAATGGCGGGAAGAAGTATGAAACCGGCAGTCAATAACTAAAATCCTGCCCAAAAAATTTTATAAAACCTCTTGACAAAAGGGCCCTTTGTCATTAAAATATATCAAGATATATCGTGATAATACTAGATATATCATGTTTATGGGGAGGGAAATATGTTTTTCCGGCATCGAGTTCTAAAGGGAGAACGCTTTTTTGGAGAGCGTGAAAGTCACTTCCAGAAGGGTGACCTGAAATACGTCATTCTGGACCTGCTTAAGGACAAACCGCGTTACGGATATGAGATTATCCGGGAACTTGAAGAGCGGTCCTTTGGCTTCTACACACCGAGCCCCGGGACCGTCTACCCGACATTGCAAATGCTGGAGGAAATGGGGTACGCCAGCGCCACCGAGCAGGACGGAAAGAAAGTCTATACCATAACCGAGGAAGGTCGCCGGTTCCTTGAAGAAAGGAAGGATTTTGCTGAGGAAGTCAAAAGCCATATGAGGCATCGCTGGAATCCGGAGAGCATCGGCGATATGGGCCAGGTCCGCCAGAAGTGGGCACGCCTGGGAAAGCTGATGGGCCGCTTTCACCATGCAGACCCCGAGAAAATGAAGCGCGTCCGCGAGGTTATCTCCCGCGCCTACAGTGAAATCGAAGCCATAATGGAAGAAGAGGAGTGAGGGAGAGCGGTGTCCAGACGACAGGATATTGAAATCGAATTTGACCCGGAGACTGGGAATTACTTCATCATCTGGGAACCGCTGGTCATCAGTCTGGGCAGGACGAAAGAAGGGGCATTGGAGGACTTGAGAGAGGCGGCTCATTTAGGTGTCGATATATTTATTGATTTAAAACTTAAGGATATTGCGAGAGGAGTTAGTTAAGATGAATAGACAAAGTCATAAGAGTTTCCTGTCGTTCCGGATAATGGCGCTGATTCACGACAACCGCTTGCGCCGTGCTCTGGATGACCCGTTTAAGCAATTGCGCGCTGCCGGTATCAAACAGGGACAGAGAGTGCTTGAGGTTGGCTGCGGTCCCGGTTTTTTCACTGTGCCAGCAGCGGAGCTGGTGGGATCGGATGGCTGCGTTTTTGCCATCGATATTCACCCTATGGCTATCAAGACCGTGGAACGTAAGCTGAGCAGGACCAGCTTGAACAACGTTAAACTGACGCTTGCTAGCGCTAACGATACCGGACTGCCCGCGGAAAGCATCGATGTGGCTTTCCTTTTCGGTGTGGCTCATGCCCTACCCATGGACGAAGTAATACCTGAGATGTACCGCGTGCTGAAACCCGGAGGAATTATGGCGGTAGAGACTTTTTCCAATCGAGCATTGCAAAAGATGCACAGCGATGGGCTTTTCCAGTTTGCTGGAAAAGAAGGCCGAGTCTGCAATCTAATAAAGCAATAAAGAATGGAGGCATAATATGGGCTACTTTGCCATACTGGCGGCGATACCGGGCTTTTTTCTCAGTTCCTTTTTTCTGATGCTTCTCTGGGGAGTTATCGCTCCCAAAATCGGCCTGGTCAGCATCAATTATGTGCTTTCCATGCTGGTGACCATCACCCTATGGCTGGCCGTGGCACCGTTGGCGGCAGCGGCCGCCCGCAAGGGAAAATAAATATAAATCAACTGTTTGCCAAAAATCTAAAAACGGAACGGGTGGTATCAGCTGATGGTAGCACCTGGCTTTTTGGCGACTTAGTATTTATCTCAAGGCAGACCTGTGCCTGTCTCGCTTCCTTGACAAAATACAGTTGGAATATATAATTCAATGGTAACTGAGGGAAAAAGGTGTAGAGCTGGCTTATGTTTGAGATTCCTCCGGGGGCCTGCGTGGCGACCAAGAAAAAAGGGATTCCGGGCTGGTTTCTGGAGAACTTTTTCAGTCCGCGCACTGACCGTGTGCACCACGTCCTGATCAGAGGCTACGTGCCGGAAATCGATGATTACGAATTCATCGAAAGCATCCATATCGGCCTGTTTGGCAAGGGAATCCGGCACGGCTATCTTTTTGCCGAGTATGAAGGCGTCGATGTGGAAATCTATACGGTCAGTTCTGTAGACCCGACAACGGCGAAGCGGGCACCTCTGGAACTGATCCGGTTTGGCAAAAGCCCTTATGATTTCTTCCTGATAATATCCGTGCTGTCCCAGATACCGTGGATTATCTTGCGCAACCTGCTAAAGGAACGGCGTATCCGCAAATTGCGTGCTCAGGACTTCCGGTACAAGCCGGATACCGCCTTTCTCTGTACTGAGGTATACTGGCATGCCTATCATCTGGTCGGTGTGGACATCGTGCCGACCGGGGTTTTGCTCTTTCCCAGCGCCTACAAGGAAGCACTCGATAAAGGCGTCATCAGGCTATATTACAAAGGCATTCTGCGCCGGAATGTTGATGCCACCGCGGGAAAAAAGCGCTCTACTGCTAGTAATACAGCTCTTGCAGCAGATGAATGAACCTCCGGTCGCGCTCCTGTATGAGCTCGGCGATTGATTCCGGTGTGTAGGAGAAGAAGCCTTTTCCGGTCTTGGCGCCGTGCTCGCCGCGGTCCACCATCTCCTTGAGCAGTCTGTTGGCCTTTATCGAGGAGTCCAGCTCAGGGAGTATCGTTTCGTCCACCTTGCAGGTAACGTCAAGGCCGGCGAGGTCTCTCACCAGCAGCGGCCCCAGGAAGGCCAGACGGAAACCAAGGCTGGTAACCACGGCACGGTCGATATCCTCGGCGCTGGCGGCGCCGATTTCCAGCAGATGATATACCTCGCGGTTCATAGCCGTCTGAATACGATTGATGAGGAAGCCGAGAACCTCCTTCTGCACTTTGACCGGCACCTTTTTTATCTTTACCAGAATCTCGTGGGCCGTTTTATAGGTCTCTTCCGATGTCTTTTCGCCAGGCACTAATTCCACCAGCGGTACCAGATAGGGCGGGTTCATCCAGTGGGTGACGATGGCACGCTCCGGCCTGACCATCTGTGCTGATATCTCGGTCATCGGGAACGACGAGGTATTGCTGGCCAGAAGGCACTCTGGGGAGCAGAATTTCTCCATCTCGTGGAAAATCTTTGTTTTGGTGGACAGGTCCTCAAAGACAGCCTCGGTGACCAAGTCTGTATCCCTGACCGCGTCTTCCAGACGGTCGACCACGGTGATTCTGGCCACGGTTTCTTCTATCGCGCTCTCCGGGACTAATTTCTCCCGGGCCAGCGTCTTTAGATTGGACTTTATCCTGTCTTTGACGCCAGCCAGTGCCGGTTTGGCAGCATCGGTGATGGTGACCGGATAGCCTTCCTGAGCATAGGCCTGAGCGATGCCATGGCCCATCGTTCCGGCGCCAATAACGCCCACCTTTTTGACCTGTGTGGCAGATACTACCATATATACCTCCTTGGGTTGACTTTATCCGTCATCATTATACCTGTCATTGCCGTCGGCTGCCATACATTTCTACGGTCAAATCCATCTCGCTCAGTCATAGAGATGACAGGCCACCAGGTGGTTTCCATCAAGCTGTCTTAATTCCGGCATCTCCTGGCGGCAGACGGGCATGACCCTGGGGCAGCGGGTGTGAAAGCGACATCCTGTCGGCGGGTCAATGGGCGAGGGAACTTCACCGGGCAGCGGGGTTCTTTTCCACGGCTGGTGCGGGTCGGGGAGGAGAACCGCCGAGAGCAGGGCCTGAGTATAGGGATGGAGCGGCTGATGGAATAAATCATCTCTTCCCGCAAGCTCCACTATCTGGCCGAGGTACATTACGGCGATCCGGTTCGAGACCTGCCCGATGACGGCGAGATCATGGGCGATGAACAGATAAGCGAGGGAGAGCTCGCGCTGCAAATCCGTTATCAGGTTCAGAATCTGCGCCTGAACGGATACATCCAGCGCGCTCACCGGCTCATCGGCGACGATGAGCTTTGGATTTACCGCCAGGGCGCGGGCGATGCCGGTGCGCTGCTTCTGGCCGCCGCTAAGTTCGTGGGGGTAGCGGGTGGCGTGGCCCTGCTCCAGCCCCACGCGCTGCAGCAGCTCGGCCACTCGCTCCAGCCTCTCTTTCTCAGTGCCCACGCCGTGGATGAACAAGGCCTCCCCGATGGAATCCCCGATGGTCATCCGCGGGTCAAGCGAGGACTGCGGGTCCTGGAAAATCATCTGTGCCTCTCTCCTGAGCTCCTTCAGCTGCTGCTTGCTCCAAGAGGTGATGTCGTTTTCCCGATAGATTATCTGCCCCGAGGTTGGCTCTTCCAGCCGGAGCAGCGCCCGGCCCAGGCTTGATTTGCCGCAGCCAGATTCGCCGACCAGCCCCAGCGTTTCCCCCTCCGCAATGAAAAAGGAGACGCCATCCACCGCTTTCACATCGGCAACGTGTCTGGCGAGCAGGCCGGCCGTTACCGGATAGTATTTTCTCAGATTTTCGACTTCCAGTAATTTACTTACCATTTTTCAAAACCTAACCGCGCAACTATTTATGCAGATAGCATGCGACGATATGCTCGCCTGATATGACAAATTCCTCGGGCCTCTTTTCCTGGCAGACCGGCATGTGCCACTGGCAGCGGGGGTAGAAGATGCAGCCCTGGGGCGGGTCAATGAGGCTGGGGATAACCCCCGGAATAGGTGTCATCTTCTCCCGGCGTTCGGAGATGGTGGGCAGGCAGTTGAGCAGGCCCCAGGTGTAGGGGTGCTTCGGTCGGTCGAAGATATCGAGGACGCTGCCGGCTTCGGCGATGCGGCCGCCGTACATCACGATGATGCGGTCGGCAATCCCGGCCACGGTGCCAAGGTCATGGGTGATGAACAGAATGGACATATCCTTCTGCTGTTTCAGGTCGCGGAAGATATCCAGAATCTGGGCCTTGATGGTGGTATCGAGGGCGGTGGTGGGCTCATCGGCAATCAGAATCTCGGGGTCGCAGGAAAGCGCCGCCGCAATCATGGCCCGCTGCTTCATGCCGCCGGAAAACTGATGGGGATAGTACTTCATCCGCTCTTTAGCCTGGGGAATGCCGACCTGTGCCATCAGGCTCAGCGCGCGCTCACGGGCCGGCCGCTGTCCCAGCTTGAGGTGGAGGCGTATCGGCTCCATTATCTGGTCGCCCACGGTGAATACCGGGTTGAGCGAGGACTGGGGGTCCTGGAAAATCATGGCGATGCGGTTGCCGCGTATCTGCCGCAGCCGGGCCCCGGTGCTCTGCAGCAGGTCTTCACCGTGATACATTACCGCGCCGCCCATTATCCTGCCCGGCGGGCTATCGACGAGGCGCAGAATGGAGAGGGCGGTGGCGGTCTTGCCGCAGCCCGATTCCCCCACCAGGCACAGACACTCTCCCTTCCTCAGGTCAAAGCTCACGCCATCCACCGCTTTGACCACACCGAGACGGGTGAAGAAGTACGTCTTCAATTCATTTATCTGCAAAATCGCGTTGTTCATTTCTGTTTCTAAACCTGACTTCTCGGGTCGAAGGCATCCCTGATGCCGTCCCCCAGGAAATTAAAGGCCAGCACAGTCAGAAAGAGCATGATGCCGGGCTCAACAGCAATCCACCAGGCGGTGTCTAGGCTGCGCTGGCCGGCGTGTAACACCAGACCCCAGCTGGTCACCGTCGGGTCACCGAGGCCGATGAAGCTCAGGGCGGCCTCGGCCAGGATAACGCCGGGGATGGAGAGCGTGGCGATGACGATGACCGAGCTCAAGACATTGGGTATGAGGTGGCGGAAAACAATGCGGCGGTCGCTGGCCCCCAGCGACTTTGACGCCATGATGAAGTCCCGGGTGCGGAGGGATAAGGCCTCGCTTCTGACCAGACGGGCGGTTCCCGTCCAGCCGGTGAGGCCGATGGCCAGGATGATAAACCAGAGTGACGGGCCGAAGATGAAGACGATGAAGACCAGCAGCAGGAAGAAGGGAAAGGTCATCATGATATCGGTGAAGCGCATGAGGGCGTTATCCGCCCAGCCCCCCAGGTAGGCGGAGACCACGCCCATTATCAGGCCGATGAATATGGCGATAAGGGTGGCCATCAGCCCGACCTGCAGCGATATCCTGGTACCGGAGACGAGCATAGCGAGCATATCTCTGCCCTTGTCATCGGTGCCGAGGGGATGATGCCAAGTGCCGGGCGTCTCCGTGGTGATGAAATTCCCCGTGTTGCGGTCATAGATGGCCTGTTCCGCGGAAAAACCAACGGGGGGCAGGTTCTTGTTGGGGAAGTCCACTTCGGTCGGGTCCTGGGTCAGGAAAGGGCCGAGGATGGCGACGGCGACCAGAAAAATGATGAATGACAGCCCGATAACGGCGAGTCTATGCCTCTTGGTCCGTTCCCAGTAGTAACGGGTCAGGCGGCGGTTAACGTAGAGCGGATATATGCCGTAAAAGATGATGAGCAGGGTGAAGAACAGGTAAAAGTAAACGAAAGGCCCGAAGATGTGGTCGATGACCAGTAAATCGAGGAGAAAAACAAAAAGCAGAACCAGCAGCAGCCCGCTGAAGAGCAGGTGGCGCCGTCCGCCGAAGATATCGCTTATTCGCCTTATTGCCATGTCCTCAATCGTACCTTATCCTGGGGTCAAGCCAGGTGTAAACGATGTCCGTGGTCAGATTGGTGAGCAGGACCACCATGGCCCCGATAAGGGTAATCGTAATCACCACCGGGTAGTCGTTGGCGAAGATGGCGTTGAAGGACACCCGTCCCAGTCCGGGAATGCCGAAGATAATTTCCGTCAGGTAAGCCCCGCCGAAGACGACACCGGCCAGGTCAAACATGATGATGGTGATGATGGGCAGGATGGCGTTGCGAAACACGTGCTTGCCGATGACCACCCTTTCCGGCAGCCCCTTGGCCCGGGCCGTTTTTACAAAATCCTTTCTCAGATTGTCCAGTGTTGACGACCGGGCATATCTGGTGTAGCCGGCCATCATGCCGGTGCCGAGGGTGATGACGGGCAGGATGAGCGCCTTCAGGTTGGCCAGGGAGAACATGGGTAGGCCGGTATCGTAGTAGGTCTTGAACCAGCCCAGCTGCACGGAAAAGACCAGGATGAGCATGATGCCGAGCCAGAAATTGGGGATGGAGATGCCGATGAAGGAGAAGAAGGTGGCGATGTAATCGGTACGGGTGTACTGCTTCACCGCCGAGTAAATGCCGATGAGAATGCCCAGGGAGGAGGCGAAGAGCATGCTGAGCAGGATGAGCTGGAAAGAGTAAATCCAGTGGCGCCTGATGAGCTCGATAACCGGCAGTGAGGTGCTGAACGACCATCCCCAGTCGCCGCGGGCCAGATTGACCAGATAATCAAAATACTGCTGGATAACCGGTTTATCCAGCCCATAGCGAGCTTCAACCGCTTCAATGACTCTGGCCGGGTTCTGGGTACGGGCGGAAATGTTGGCCAGATACTTGTCGGCCGGGGAGCTGGGGCCAATGCGCAGCAGAATGAAGGTGATGGTCACCACGCCAAATGCGATGAGAAACGCATATATAAGCCTTCTGATGATGTAATTCTGCAAACCTCCCCGTTTCACAAATCCGCCTCCCTGGAAGGTCACTCGAGTTCAGCAAAATACCACTCATGGTGGTTCCAGCCCAGCCTCATGCCCGGGTCAATCCCCTCCACGTTCTCCTGGAAGCCCTGATTGCTACTGGGGAAGGAGAGAAAATCGGCCGGCTGGTCCTCGGCGATGAGCCGGCTTATCTCGGCGTACATCTGCTTGCGTACCTCCGGGTCGAGCGCCTCTTCTGACCTGACCCTGACGAAGAGCTCGTCCACCCTCTCGTTGGAGTACCCCCAGAAGTTGAGGCCGCCGTCGGTGATGAAGAAGACCCGGGAACCCGACGGGGCAATGGGGTGGGTATTGAAAGCGAGGACCATCATGTCCCACGGCTCTTCGCTGACAGCATCGGGGCCGTTGTTGTAATTCAGCTCCTGCTCCGAGCCGGGCACCTTGTTCATCATGTACTGGCGGAGCTGGGTGGGCCAGGGAACAAGCTTGAAGTCCACCTCGATGCCGATGTCGCCCAGTTCCTGCTTCACAAAGAGGGTGATATCCTCAGTGAGCTTGCTGCCGGTGGTGGTGACCAGCGTCAACTTTATCGGCTGGCCGTCCTTATCATGGATTGATATGCTGCCGTCAGCCTCTCGGGTTCCGTAGCCGGCCTCAAGCAGTATTTCCTTGGCCTTTTCCTTGTCGTACAGGTCGCCAATGCCGAACTTGAGCACCCCCTCCTCGGTATACCAGGGGGAAGGCCCGGGGATGAAGCTGAAGGCGGGGTCGGCAAAGCCATAGCGTATCTGGTCGATGAACGTCTGCTTGTCAATGGACATGGACAGGGCCTGCCTGACCGACCTGTCTTGTAACCCCTCCCAGCCATTGTTTCTCAGGTTGTAGACGATCAGGTCATAAGCCCGGGTGGGCACGGTGTAGACCTTGATTCCCTCCATCTGCTTGAACTTGGCCACCTGCTCCGGCTCGATGCCGCAATGCTGGATATCTCCGGCCTCCAGGGCGGCCAGGACGGCCGCCGAGGTGCCGAAGAGCTTGGTTTCATATTCCTCAAAGTAGGGAGCGCCCGTTTCCTGACCCAGATAGAAGTCCGGGTTGCGCTCCACGACGTATTTATCGTTGCGTATCCACTCTTTGAAGCGGTAGGGACCGAGGTTGCCGGTATAGGTCAGGTTGTTGAACTCCTCGGCCTCGGTGAACGCCTCAAGGTCACCCTCATACTTCTGGGCAATGTGCTTGGGGTACGGCGTCAGGGAATAGATAGCGTTATCGACGAACTCCGGGTCAACGGTCTGCCGCCGGATGACGAAGGTGGTCTCATCTACCAGCTCCACTTCGACGAATACCGTTTCCCCCTCGACCTCCTCCTGCCACTCGGTCTGGTAAGCGTAGTTGAGCCAGTCGGAGAACATGAGGTTCTTCAGGGTGTAGACGTAGTCCTCGGCGGTGACGGGAGTGCCATTGCTCCATTTGAGATCATCACGGATGGTCACGGTGTAGGTCAGGCCATCATCGGATACCTCCACCGGCTTGGCCAGATGGCGCAGGTGGACCTGCCAGTCGTTGTCATAGGTGGCGAGGCTATCGAAACACATACCGGCGTAGGAAAATGACGTTGCATCCGCGGCCAGCAGCCAGTTAAGGGTCTCGGCATCACCCCCGGACACCCCTTCAATGAAAGTTCCTTTCACTTCAGGATAGACCTGTGTTGGTGGTGCAGGCGCAGGCGATGGGGCCGGTTTCGGCGTCGGCATCGGGAGCGGCGCTGGTGGGGGTGGTTGCTGCGTTGGCGGTGTTGGCGGCGTTTGTGGGGGCGCCGCACAGCTAACTAATAGAGCTATAAAAACGATTATTAAAACAGCCATTCGTTTCATTTATGAACTCCCGTAAGTGATCTTAACCACGTAATATCATATTTTAACATTATAGCTCAATAAATAATAAATGAAAGCCGGAATGAGAATAGAGGCTCAAGGTATTGACACCGATGGGAACGAAAGTATAATTGAAGCAACCGGTTACCTGAATTCAAGTGCGTGAGGGAGGTATAGATGGAAACGGCGTGGTATTTCAGGCTTTTCTTTGTTTATCTCGGATGGTTTATCATCAGCTGGCTTCTCTACTTTATCATAAAAGCGAAGAGGATGAGCGGTCCGGGCCCGAGTCGGTCGTGGGTGACGGCCTTCTGGGCTAGTTTTATTACAGGCTTTGTATTAACCTGGTTTATTCACTATAGTATCGACCTGGCTTTCTGGGTCGGGCTATGTATTGTCATTATTAGCGAGGTGGTCTTCGCTCTGGGCTATTCAGCCATGAGAGAGCACCCGGAGAAAAAGCAGGCTGTGGTTGACTGGGGTATATATGGAGTCAGCCGGCATTCTCACGTCCTGGCGGGCATCATTTGTGTACTTGGTATGGTCATCATGGGATGGGGCTCAACTTCAGTGGCCTATATCCTCCTGTGGGTGTACTTTGCCTTATACGTGATGCTGAGCCATTTTGGCGTATTGAATGAAGAGAAATTAAACGTAGAAAGATTTGGGCAGGAGTATCTGGATTATATGAAAAAAGTGCCCCGTTATTTCTTCGGTAAGATATAGTCCAGAGAGCTATCTTCCCGCCATCACTTTTCCAAGTCTTATGTGTTGACGAGTTATCAAATACGATGTATCCTGACGTGGGCAATCATAAATTGCTTTTCAGGAGGTAGTATGAAGATAGCGCGTTTTGAGTGGCGGAGTGGGGTGCAGTGGGGCATCGTCGAGGGTGAAACAATTTATGCTCTCGATGGTGACCTGTATGGTAAGTTCAGCCAGGGTAAGAAGCTGTGCCAGCTACCAGATGTAAGGCTGCTGGCACCCTGTGAACCCAGAAATGGCGTTGCCTGCGGGCGGAACTACATGGATCACATCAAGGAAATGGGCTGGCCGGTGCCCGAGGAACCGAATCTGTTCTTCAAGCCGGTAAATACCGTAATCGGGCCAGAGGATAATATCGTCCATCCCGCCATATCCACTGACCTCCGTTATGAAGCCGAGCTGTGCTTCGTGATGAAGAAAAAGGCCAGAAACCTGTCCGAAGAGGAAGCGATGGACTACATCTTGGGCTACACCTGTGGCAACGATGTCTCTGCCATAGACTGGTTTATTAAGAGCGAGGGCCTTGACCTCATACGGACCAAGGGTTGTGATACCGCCGGACCGCTCGGCCCCTGGCTGGTGACTGATATCGACCCGCACAACGTGGCCATCAAGGGAAGGGTAAACGGGGAAACGAGGCAGGACAGCCACACCAGCCTGATGATATTCAGCGTGCCGACATTGCTCAGGCACATAACCGCGTTCATGACCCTGTACCCGGGAGATGTGGTCTGGACCGGGACGCCGAAAGGAGGTGCCAGCCCGATCAAAGTGGGCGACGTCATCGAGGTTGATATTGAGGGAATCGGCGTGCTGAGGAACGAGCTGGTCGCCCCGAAGTAAGAGAAGAAAAATTAAACAAAAGTCAGGAGCCGTCTCGGGTTGCCAATGATGATGGCATCTATCTGTTTCTGGGTTATGCCTCTTTGGCGCATCATCGGGACCACATAATTCAATATGTGGGCGTAGCCCCATCCGCCGTAGCGCACCCGCCTGGTCTTGGCGCAGATGTCATGTGACATAACGATCTGGTTTCCGTAGCCTTCTGCAATATGCTGGCGGATCTCGTAGATACGCTGCGTATCATTGGGCAGGTCCATATAGTCGTCGGCCGTCCAGTAGGTGGGGAAATGTCCCTCCCAGCCCCACAGGTCGTATTCCAAAGCACAGCCTTTTTGCAGCAGCTGCGTGCGTCCCTCATGGTCGCGGACGCGGGCGTCAATATGGCAGATGATGACCCGGCTGAGGTCAGCGCCGGACTTCTCCAGAATGTCCACAACATCAAATGGTGCCTGTCGATTTCGCCCCGGGTGCACACTCAGGCATGCGCCAGTTTTCTGCTGGGCTTTCACCGCTGCCTGCAGGACTTTATTTTCATTATCGTGCAGAGGCCAGGAGCAGCCGATTTCACCAATGAGGCCGGAGCGGATGCCGGTGCTGCCGACGCCCACGGTGATATCCCGGACTATCTCTTCCGTTATCTCATCCTCGGCCTTGGTGGCAAACTCCGGGCTCAGGCTCGGTGCGGTGTAGTATCCGCAGCCCATGACCACATTGAGCCCGGTGATACGGGAGACGTGAGCGAGCGCTCTAGGGTCGCGGCCGATGCCGGGGATGGTGACATCAACGATTGTCCGGCCACCGGCCTTTTTGAAGAGCAGTGCCTCATCAATGGCCTCCTGCTCGTCCAGCAGACGCATATTATCCAGGTTCTCGTAAGGATGGTAACGTAACCAGCTGAGATTATGCCAGTCCACCGGCTCATAGGCCAGGGCGCGCTCGCTGGCTCCTTCCGGCTCGGTGAAAATGCATTTTCCGTCAATAAAGAGATGCTCGTGGGTGAGGGTCGCACCGAGCTCCTGGCTATCGATTACGCCAAGTACGGTCTGCACCTTTCCCGCTATTTTCGATATTGCCATAGCAATTGCTCCTTGCCGGGATATTGTGGACTTCTATAGAACTCCGTACTTGTTGTATGCGTCGCGCAGCAGGGAGCCCTTGAGCAGTTCATCGCGCACCTGGTTTTCCTTGCCCACCTTTTCCAGAGCCAGCGGGACAACCTCTTTTTCCAGCTCTCTGGGAATGACCACCACGCCGTCTATATCACCAAATATGATATCGCCGGGGTTGACCAGTACGCCACCGCAATCAACGGGGCAGCCGTGGTCAATGACGATGCTCCTGCCTGCGGAATCAACCATATATATGCCGGTGGCAAAGGTGGGGAACTTCATTTTGGTGATCTGGGCAACATCTCTGGTGGTACCATCAATGACGATGCCGCGGGCGCCCCGGGCACGCGCCGCCGTGGAGAGCAATTCTCCCCAGAAACAGGTGCGGGTGGAACGCTGCGTGCAGACCACCATCACGTCATCTGGCTTCAGGGAGTCGACAGCGTCAATCTCCGGACCGTAAGGGTCATCAACCAGCTTATAGACATCGGCAGTAAGTACGGGATAGGCACGACCTACCACCACCGCGCCTTCATAAATGGGGCGGACATCGGCTCTCATCCCCTGATGGCGTGCCCCCAGGCTGTCCAAGACATCAGAAATGACCGATGCATAGAGCTTGTCCAACATGGTATCAAACATCTCGGTATCATTGGCAAATTGAGCCATTGCGGAACCTCCTTTCCCAGAATATTAGAACCATCGTGATGAGCGTTGCTATTTAACCATTTGTGCCGGCAGCCAGAGGATTAATTGGGGAAAAGCTACGCACAGGCCAAGGCCAATCATGATGAGGAAAACATAAGGTATAACGCCGCGGATGATATCAGCCGTAGTAACCCCCAGCTCAGGGGGTGCCGCAGCACGGAGGAAGAAAATGGCATAAGCAAAAGGAGGTGTCAGGAAGGACATCTGCAGGTTCACACAGATCATCATGGCCAGCCAGAGCGTATCAAACCCCAGGACGGGGCCGATGGGCGTTATGATGGGAATCATGATGAAGATGATGCCCAACCAATCGATAAACATACCCAGGATGAAGACGACAAACATAATAAGGGCGAAGGCACCCCACTTACCACCTGGGGCGCTCAGAATTATTTCCTCCACTACATTGCCGCCTCCCAGGCCCAGGAAAACACCAACGAACATGAAAGCGCATACTGCCACGAAGATTACCTTACTGGTAACCCTCAGTGTCTCGAATGCCGTCTCCTTAAGAGCTCTGAAGGTAAGCCTGCGGTAGGCAAGGGCCAGAAGCATGGCGGCAAAGGCACCCACTGAGGCAGCTTCTGTGGGCGGGGCCACACCGAAGAAGATACTGCCCAGTACGGACAGGACAAGTATCACCGGCGGCACCAAAGAGGTAAGCAGCATGTACGTTTTCTTAACAAAGGGGACCCTTCTCTCTTCAACGGGCACTGCCGGCGCCTTATGGGGCAAAAACAGGCAGTAAAGAGCGATGTAAATGCAGTACAGACCGGAGAGGACCAGGCCCGGGATAAATGCTGCCATGAAGAGCTTGCCCACCGAAATTTCGGCCATTGGCCCGTAAAGAACCAGCATTATGCTGGGAGGAATAAGAATGCCCAGGGTGCCTCCGGCACACACCGAACCACTGGCCAGGGCTTTGTCGTAGCCTCGCTTGACCATAGCCGGAAGGGCGATAAGGGCCAGCATGGTCACCGAGGCGCCAATGATGCCCACGCAGGCGGCCAGGATGGTGCCGATTAATACCGTGGTTATCGCCAGGCCGCCCCGGAAACCGCCCAGCCAGAGGTATAATGCGTCATACAATCGTTCGGCGATGCCAGAACGCTCAAGCATAATGCCCATGAAGATAAACAGCGGGGCCGCCAGAATGACATAGCTTCGTATCAGGCCCCACATGCGCGAGTAGAAAAGGTCGGTTACTTGCGGTCCGCCCCAGGTGAAGTAGCCCACGACCAAGGCGATGCCCCCAATAACCGGGGCCAGCGGGAACCCGGTTATCACCCCGATTAATACGCCCAACAGCAGTATAATGGCAATCGTCTCTTGGCTGATATCAATCATAGGCTTTATTCCTGAACAGCTGGTAGAAATCACGAATCAGGTGAGCTACGGTCTGAAAGGCCAGCAGAAATAAGGCGACCACCACCACGGTCCGGAAGGGTCCGGCCGGCGGGTACCAGAAGGTCTCCGCCAGCTTCTCCTCAATCCTCCAGGCGCGCAGCATGTAATAAATTGAAGTATCTATAAGCACATAGAGCAGGGGGAGCATAAATAATACAGTACCGATGACGTCAATTATGAGCTGAGCTCTGGGCGTAAGATGCACGTAAATGACATCTACCCGGATATGCTCGCGCATGCGGTGTACGTACGCCCAGCCCATAACATAGATGGTGGCACCGAGCATGGTGCCGGTCTCATAGGCCCAGACCGTGGCGCCGCCAAATACGTATCTCTCGATAACGTCAAAGACGAGCACCAGAACCAGGGCGATGGCAAGCCAGCTTACCGCCTTGGCCGTCCATTCACTGATGGCGTCAATCGCTCGCAGCGTGGCTCTCATAATTCACGTGACCTTTGAACAATAATATAAAAAGACCATTCTTCTGCACAAGGCACGGCGTGGCCCGGTTTCGCCCGTAAAACCGCTTGCCAGTATAATTTTGCATTTTATTAATATTTATTGGGGTGTGGCCCCCGCCCCGAGAACGGTCCCGGCACGGGGGCCAATCTGATGTCTATCGGTAGTACGGGTATTGAAGCTTGTTTGTTTCTCCCAGAGCCTTCTTATACTCATTCACTGAGTTCCAGACCTTGGCAAAGAAGGCGTCTTCCTCTGCCTTCTTGTTATAGAAATCCTCGGCAGCAGCTTCTATCTCCTTCTGGACAGCCTCGGACAGGTAGATAATTTCCATGCCCGCTGCTTTGTGCTGTTCTACCCCCCACATATCCTGATCCGATTCAACCAGATGGTTTCTGAGACACTCGGCCAGGATGGCATGTTCAAGTATAACTTTGAAGCCATCGGGGAGCTTAGCCCAGGCATCCTTGTTGACGAGGCCGGGCATGAGTACGCCCGGGGCGTGGATGCCTGGGAACATGGCATATTTGGCGATCTCATTGAAGCCAAAGGGGACGTTTACTGACGGCGAGCTGAATTCAAAAGCGTCAATCACGCCCCGCTGCATGGCCTCATAGACTTCGCCACCGGGCAGGAAAATCACGGAGGCGCCGAATTTTTCGGTGAGGATTTCACCCCAGTCACCGGCGGTGCGGAACTTCAACCCCTTGAAGTCAGCCATTGATTCCAACGGCTTGTTGCTGTAGCCGAACATTTCCGCGCGCCCTATGGTCATCACGGAGACTCCCATTACATTGTAATCGGCGAACATCTCCTGGATTAATTCCTGGCCGTCTCCCTGAAGGTACCAGGTGAGATATACCATGGGAGTTGGACCGGCAGCAATGATGTTATAGAGACCGCCGCAGGAGAATTTGTCCATATTATAGTGCATGCCGGTCTGCACTATCTCAACGATACCGCGGTCCAGAGCGTCAAATTCTTTGGTGGATGGCGCCACTGAGCCGTCCGGGAAGAATTCAATGATAAAATTCCCACCACTCATGGCTTCAACGCTCTTCGTCATACGGATTGCTGACTGACCCCAGGGGTTTGTCTCGGGCAGATATGAGGCTAACCGCCAGTAAACTTCTTCAGTTGGCTGGGCAGGGGCCGGTGCCGGAGCTGGAGATGGCGCTGGTGCTGGTGCGGGTGCGGGAACCGGAGCTGGAGCTGGTGCTGGGGCAGGCGCTGGTGCTGGTGCTGGCGCAGGTGCTGGCGCCGGAGCTGGCGCTGGCGCCGCGCACCCTGCGGCTAGCAAACCGATTAACATGATACTGACAATGCACAACGAGATTATTTTTTTCCTCATTTATGACTCCTTTGATAGAATAGAGCTTCAATATTTAGCCTTCCTGTTAAATGCCATCACCTCCTACAAATTATTGTTCATGTTTTGCCTTACTATTTCTATGCTCTGAAACGCTACGATATTCTAACACAAATTGTCAAGTAATAGGGTAGTTATTGATACAAATTTTTATGAAATGCTTTATGACCGAAATCATAAACCAGAGACCGAGGTAATGTTTAAAATAGTTTGGTGTGGAATTATACAGACTATAATATTGATTAATTAAGAGGGAGGGCATTGTGATCGAGGTGCATCTATATGGCAAGCTGCGGCGTTTTACCGACAACCTGGACCCGGCACGCGATTCTATAATAAATATAACCTCCGAAAATGGAGATTCAATTGCCGATATCATCCAGCGTATTGGCATACCTTGTAACGAGGTTGGCACCAATATATTCCTCAACGGTGAATATTCGCCGCAGAGCAGGAAGGTACATAGTGGCGACCGGCTGGGCATATTTCCCGATGATATGCAGATGATACTTGTCTGACCGTTATACGGCTATTCCGCTGCGTGAGGTTAATTTTTTCGTGACGATTTTTTTACCATGCTTGGCTGGCTATTGAGGAGCTTTCTTACTGACTCCTCATCGTCAACGATCAGTATTTCCGTCGATTTCTCTGCCATTTTGCCACCGCAACGCTTCTTGAATAATGCCGGTAAGTTCATCAGGGGAGAACGGTTTAAGCAGTAACGGACAGCCACTTTTTTCCAGGAATTTCTTGATATTTCCTTCTATAGCCAGTCCGGTGCAGAAGATAACCTTTTCTGCCGTTTGCGGGTGCTTTCTCAGCAGCCACTGGTATAACTGTCTCCCGCTCATTTTCGGTATTAAAATGTCGAGCAGGCAGAGGTCATAGTGGTTTTGATTAATCATTTTCTGGGCAATACGGCAATCAACGGCAATATCCACGTTAAAGCCCTCGTTTACAAGTACTGTGCGGCAGATATTGGCAATGACCTCTTCATCTTCCACTATCAGTATCTTCTTTTTACCGGTGGCAGCTTCAGCCATAACAAAATCCCTGCCGGTATTTATTACTTAAGCGGGCAGTTCCACAATAAACATTGCCCCTTTCTCCGGACGGTTTTCTGCGTATATCCGGCCGCCGTGTTCGGTGACTATGCCGTGGCAGATACTCAGACCAAGGCCGGTGCCTTTGCCCACTTCCTTGGTGGTGAAGAACGGGTTAAACAGGTGTTTTAAATGTTTCTTCTTTATACCTGGACCATCATCGGCAAATGAAGCCCGGATAACATCTCCTCTACGTTCCGTGGTGATAGTAAGCGTACCTCTGCCGTGTGCCTGCACCATAAAATATTCAGCGTTGATGATGATATTGATAAATACCTGCTGCAATCGGAAAACATCGGCGGTAATTTCAGGAAGATCGGGTGTAAAGTTGGTGACTACCTCAATATTGTTCACTTTTTGTTCGTAGGCGCGCAGGTCAAGAACCGATTGTATCGCCTTGTTGAGATTCACGGGCCTTTTGGTGGTATCATGCTTCCGGGCGAAAGTGAGCAGATTTCTCACCACCTGTGCTGTGCGCTGTGCTTCACGGTTTATGATTTTCAGGTCTTCTCTTGCCTCTTCGGGTATATTCTTTTTCAGCAGCAGCTCGGAGAAACCGATAATACCGGTCAAGGGGTTGTTCAGCTCGTGGGCCACGCCCGAAGCCAGCTCGCCAATCGAAGCCAATCTGTCGGATACAATGAGCTGCTCCTCCATTTTTTTGCGCTCGCTTATGTCCCGGATATAGCCCTCATTGGCTGGTTTTCCTTTGTAACTGGAATAAGCGTAGGTAACCTCAACCGGTACCTCAGAGCCGTCTTTCCGGATAATGGTTATCTCATAAAGCCCGGGGAGGACTTCACCGCACATCCTTTTTTTATGTCTTTTCACGGCCTCTTTGCGGTCTCCGGGGTGGATGAGGTCGACCATGGACATGTTCAGCAGTTCATCACTGGAGTAGCCAGTTATTTTGGACCACTCGTCGCTGGCGTAGACGTGCATGCCCACTCGCCGTTCATTATCCTGCAGCATAACCACTGCCTCTCCCGTTCTTTCCCCAAGCTCCAGCAGGGCGCGATACCTCTCTTCCGACTCCCGTAGTGCTTCCTCGGCTTTTTTTCGCTCAGTGACGTCGGTGATAACGGTGAGCAAGCAGGGTTGTTCGCCTATTTCAATCCTGTCGGCGGAGAGCAGGGCATCTATTTTATAGCCTGATTTTGTGTAAAGCTCAACTTCCAGATTTTTCACTTTATGCGCTTTTTTGAGTCTCAGCAGTATTTCCTCTCGAGCTCTGCCGCTCTTTACTATTCCCATATCTACAGTGGTCCGGCCAAGCAGCTCCTCGCGGGAAAAGCCGAAGGTCTGCACGTAGCTATCATTGACATCCAGGTAGCGGCCTTCCTCAACGGTGACGATGCTCATGGGATGGGGATTGGAATGAAATGCCTTGGAAAATTTTACCTCCGATATTTTTAATGCTTCCTCGGCTCGCCTCCGTCTGCTTTCCTGGACTTCCAGGGCAACGATGCGCTGGCGCAGTTCTTTTAGCTCAACCAAGAGCTGCTTCTTTGACTTTTCCTCTTTCATCTTCCTCCTCCCACCCAGAACATTTTACGTGGCATGACGAGGAGTAATATGACAAATGTCACAATATATTGACAATATATATGCTAATAAGCATTTAGGTTTTGCTGAGCTTGACGTATTCAGCTAAACTATTATAGCAGGTGTGTCAAGCTAAATGATAAAGTGACAAAAGGCAACATATTTGCTCACCTGTCTAGTCGAGGCTTTTCCGTATCCTGACGGTGGCTAGGGTGAGGGTGACCGCAGTCATGGCGCCGAGTATCAGGGCGTCCTGCCACAGATATTCGATGCCCACGCCCTTCACCACGATGCCCCGCAGAATACGCAGGTAATAGGTGAGGGGGATGACCGAGGCAATCCATTGCGCCACTCTGGGCATGGACTCGACGGGGAAGATGAAGCCGCTGAGGAAAACGGTGGGTACCAGCACCATGAAGCTGGCCTGCATGGCCTGAAACTGGTTCTGTGAGATAGTGGAAACCAGGAGGCCGAGGGACAGCGAGAACATGAGGAACACAGAGGACAGGACCAGAAGCAGCAGGAAGTTGCCTCGCATCGGCATACCGAAGACGACGATGGCGGTGGCTACCACCAGAAGTAGCTGGGCGTAGCCGATGATGACATATGGTATCAGCTTACCCACGATAAGCTCCCCCCGGCGCAGCGGGGAAATATTGAGCTGCTCCATGGTGCCGCGCTCGCGCTCGCGGACGATGGCTATGGAGGTTAGAATTATAGTGATGTTCTGCAGGAGTATCCCCACAAACCCCGGCAGGTAAAACACTGAGCTCTGCATGGCCGGGTTGTACCAGATTCGTGGCTGGAGAGAGATTGGCAACCGCACCTCACTCAGTTGTTTTTTGCTCATGAGCTCGGCACCTTTGTTGGAGACGATGAGGTTGGCGTTGGCCAGCGATTGAATGCCGGCCCCCGGCTCGGACCCGTCGGTGAAAAACTGTACCTGGGCAGCTTCCCCGCGATTGATATCTCTGGCGTACTCGGGTGGAATCACCAGCGCGCCCTTGGCGTCTCCTGATTCGATGCGGCTGGCGATTTCCTCATAATCTAAGGCGTAGTAGTTCACGTTGAAGAACTCCGTCTGGTCAAAGCTCTGGATGAGCTCGCGGCTCTCTGCAGTGTTGCTAGCGTCCCAGACCACAAGGGAAACATTTTCGATATCGGTTCTCACCACATAGCCCAGGATGCACATCTGTATTATGGGCAGGGCAAAAACCATGGCCATAGAGCGCCGGTCACGGCTGAGCTGGATGAATTCCTTGATTATGATACTGACCATTCGCTGCCACATGTCAGTCTCCTTTCTGCACCGACGCAACGGAATTGTTCAATTCCTGTGCCTCCATCAGTGAGATGAACACGTCCTCCATGGAAAACGGAATGCGTTTGATGCTGTGTACGGTAACCCCACCCGATTCCAGGAGTCGTTTGATTTGGGGAGAGGCGGCGCTGGCTTCTTCAACAACGATGTGTATGGCGCTGCCGAAAAGGCTTACCTGATAATAGCGAGTGTCCGCAGAGAGCAGCGCCAGCGATTGAGCATAGTCTGAGGTAATGACCTCAAGAAGCTCGCCCTTCACCTGCTCTGTTTTGAGCTGGTGGGGACTGCCGAGGGCAATGAGCTTGCCCTGATACATCAGGCCCAGACGATGACAGTGCTCGGCTTCATCCATATAGTGGGTGGTGATGAATATGGTTGTGCCACCTGTGGATAGTTTCTGAATCAATTCCCAGAACGCACGGCGGGACAGGGGGTCGACCCCGGCCGTCGGTTCATCCAGGAACACCACCTCGGGGCTGTGGATGATGGTGCAGCCCAGGGCAAGCCGCTGTTTCCAGCCGCCAGCGAGGTCACCGGTCATAGTTTTTTCTTTGCCGCTCAGACCGGCCATGGTTAGCACCCACCCTTTCCTTTCCTTGAGCGCTGCCGCTGGCAATGAGTAGAGATTGGCGTAGAAATTTATGTTCTCTTCCACCGTGAGGTCATTGAAGAGGGAGAACTTCTGCGACATATAACCTATTCTCGACTGTACAACGTCCGCCATTTTTGACATATCTTCGCCCATGACGTAGGCGTTTCCCGCCGTCGGTCCCAGGAGGCCGGTTATCATGCGGATGGTGGTGGTCTTGCCTGAGCCATTGGGCCCGAGGAGGCCGAAGATTTCGCCGCGCCCGATGCTGAAGTCCACATGGTCAACGGCGGTGAAATCGCCGAATTTTTTGGTCAACCCGGATACCTGTACCGCCGCTTCAGGTTGAGCGCTTTCTCTAGCTGTTAGGTTCACCGGTGTTTCGGGGCTGCTCCAGCCTTGCCGCCTGTCCTCCAGCCCTGCCAGCTTGGTGACAAATACATCTTCAAGTCCCGCGGCAATGCGTCGCAGGTCAACGGCTGATATCTCGTGTTCTTTCAAAACACGGTCGATTTCAGGGCGGCGCTCCTCGGCACGGTCGACCATAACGTGGACGGTGTCGCCAAATATCTGAGCCGTCTGCACAAATGGCAACCGCGATAAAACGGCGGCGACCTCGTTGACTTGGCGGGTCCT
>Ga0209427_10000532_pt1 | contig 40808 bp, 38 predicted proteins | sample DeeMarSWOR136_30_FD_187465 | JGI IMG/M metagenome (GOLD analysis project Ga0209427, IMG submission 187465) | Marine sediment microbial communities from White Oak River estuary, North Carolina - WOR-1-36_30 (SPAdes) (version 2) | ecosystem: Environmental > Aquatic > Marine > Intertidal zone >...
CATCCCGATTGAAAACCTCACCGCTTACATTTACCAATCTCTGCGCAACCGTGTCGTTGACCTTCTCCGGAAACGAAAAAAACGGACGATATCCCTTTCCGATGTAATCCGCGATACTCGCTACGACACGGTTAGAGAGATCGAGAGGAGAGAAATTCGGAGAAGGGTCTACCAAGCTCTCGACTCTCTGAGCGAAGAGCAAAGAGCTGTCATCATCGCCACTGAATTCGATGATCGGCCTTTCCGTGAGCTCTCTGAGGAGTGGGGCATCCCTATCGGGACTCTGCTTGCCAGAAAATCACGGGCTTTACATAAGATTAGAGAAAAGCTAACCGGGTTAGTTTAATCTGATAAAAGGAGGAAAAAATGATTAAGAATAGAATCCATGCTTCTGGTAGGTTTTCGTCTCATCAAGGGCTCAAGGGGCTGCGGATCGTCGGGATGACGATCGCCGGTGTGGCCTTTGCCGTCGTGTTCGCGCTCGTTTTTGGTTTGCTGGTCAAGGTCCTCTGGAACTGGCTCATGCCGATGTTGTTCTCACTCCCTCAAATCACTTACTGGCGGGCTTTCGGGATCGTGATCTTGGCCAAGCTTCTCTTCGGAGGGTTTGGTCCCCACCACAGGAACTACTCTGATCGCTTCTCGGAAGGATTCCGCGACAGATGGGAAAGGTATTTCGGCGGCCTGAAAGAAGAAGACCTTGAGATAGCAGGAGGGCCCAAAAACTGGAAATACTACAAGCAGTACTGGAAAGATGAAGGCAAGGCAGCCTTCGAGGCCTATGTTCGAAAAGTCGAAGATCAAGAAAGAATAGAAGAGGACTGAAAATGCCCGAAGTCAAAGCAAACAGCCATTTTAGGCTCATGTCCTTAACCTTGTGGCTCCGGGATGTCTTCTTTCCCCCCATGAAGAAACTGCAGAAAGCGGGTTTAAAACCTGGAGATCAAGTGCTCGATTTCGGTTGCGGCCCGGGAAGCTTTTCCCTGGCCGCGGCCCACATCGTCGGCCAGACGGGAAAAGTACATGCTTTAGACATTCATCCGCTTTCCGTACAGAGGGTGAAGAGGAGAACGGACAAAAAGGGCCTTCAGAACATCGATACCATCTCCTCTGACAGAGCGACGGGGCTTACGGACCAGAGCGTGGATTTTGTCATCCTGAATGATGTTCTCCACGAGGTGGATGATCCGGATGTCGTGTTGACCGAACTTCACCGGATCCTGAAACCCGAAGGCATACTCTTTTTCAGCGACCATCACCTGAGCGAGAAAGACATCTTGACCAAACTGACCCAAAAAGGACTCTTCCGGTACTCCCGCAAGGGTTACCGGGCCCACCTGTTTTCAAAATCGTTGTAGATGGACAGAGTCCTTTTGTCCAAGTCATCGTAGAAGACGTCATCCCTGCGGAAGCATGTGCCCGCGAAAGCGGGTAACAGGTGTCAGGTGCAGGCACAGACTCCAACGGAAGTAGAGAGACCTCCCCCGTCATTCCCGCGAAAGCGGGAATCCAGTAAAAAAGTATCCTCGTATCCTATTTCTACTCTTTCCCCCCTCCATCTATCTCCCCAGGAACGCAACAGATGAATTGTGTATAATAAAAAAATGAGAGTTGACCTAAAGAAGTTCAGAATGAGAAGATTAACGATTCTCTCTGTCGGAATTATCATCCTGTCCTGCTTTTGGTTGGCGGAAAACACGGATGTTACCCCCCAGGAGGCCTTCAAGATGCTCCAGAACCCATCGACCTACCTTGTCGATGTGAGGACGATCTCGGAATACGTCTTCGTTGGTCACCCCGAGATGGCCACCAATATTCCCCTTCTTTTCTGGAGCGAAAACAAGCAGAAGATGGAGGCCAACGAGAACTTCATCGAGGATATAAAGGCCAAGTTCAAACCCGAGGACACCCTGATTTTCATGTGCCGGAGTGGAGGGAGAAGCACAAAAGCCTTGAGCTTACTCAAGGCCAACGGTTTCGAAAATGTCTTCAACATGAAGTTTGGATTCGAAGGAGAGAAAGATTCTCAAGGCTACCGATCGAAGAACGGCTGGAAAAACAGCGGCCTCCCCTACACGTACAACTTGAACGAGGACCTGGTTTATAGGTTTAAATAAATTTCCCCTCACTCCTCAGACCTGCTCAATCTCGAGCAGAGACATCGGCAACTTTCCTTCCTTATTCATCTCCCCGTTGTCTCCTTCTCTCGATTTGAATTGGGCCCGGATATGATATAGATTATAAACGATATTCGGGATTTGTAGAGTAGAAAAGGAATGGGAAAAATCAGCCGTATCAACCCGATCCTCGAGATCGCCCGGTCCTCTCCACAGAGGATCCAAAAAATATGGATCCAGAAGGACAAGAGGGAGGGTCGAGTGGAAGAAATCATCAGGACCGCAAAAGCTGCGAACATTCCCCTCCTTTTTATCCCCAAGAAGAGGCTCGACCAGATAGAGAGAGACCACCAGGGGGCCGTGGCTTTAGTCGCGATGAAGGAATTTGTGCCCCTCGCTTCGCTCCTCGCCTCGTCCGGAGTCCCCTTCCTCGTGCTGCTTGATGGAGTGGAGGACCCTCAGAACTTGGGGGCGATAATCCGGTCTGCAGAAGGGGCTGGAGTCGATGGAATCATCCTTCCGGAAAGAAGGGCGGTTGGGTTGACCCAAACAGTGGCTTCGGTTTCTGCAGGTGCGGCTGAATATGTCAAAATCGCCAGGGTGAAAAATCTTGCTAGAACCATAGATGTTCTCAAGGAAAGCGGCATTTGGGTTGTGGGGGCCGAAGGCGACGCCCCCGAACCCTGGTATGAATTTGACTATACACTTCCCGTAGCCCTTGTTCTTGGCTCTGAAGGCAAGGGATTGCGTCCTCTGATTAAGAAAAAATGCGATAAGATTCTCTCGATTCCTCTCCTCGGCCGCATCACCTCGCTCAATGTTGCTTCTGCCGCATCCATTTTCTTTTTTGAAGTTGTCAGACAAAGGATTAAAAAGGAAAGCAAAGGAGGTTGAATAAAATGATAGGAATAGGCGTAGTTATTATCGTTACAGACGGAGATAGCAAAAAGTGCCTCAGGAAAGAGCCCTGGAGGGGAAGCTCGTTGTCTGCGGAGTACAATCGGGGATGAGCGAGCGAAAAACCCTCTCTGAAAAAGACCTGCTGAAGCTGGTCCAGGCAGGGAGCAGAGAGGCCTACGGCGAAGTCGTCAGAAAATACATGAAATCGGCCTATTATATTGCGTTGGGCATTGTTCATAACCATCAAGACGCTCTTGACCTCTCCCAAGAGGCTTTTGTCAAGGCCTTCCGGAATATCAAGAAATTTAATACAGATAAGGCGTTTTTCCCCTGGTTTTACAGGCTGATGAAAAACCTCTGTCTCGACCATTTGAGAAAACGAGATCGTCGGGTTGAAGTCCCGCTCGAGGAAAGCCAGGTATCCTGTGAAGACGAAAAAAATAGAGAACTGAAGGCCACGCTGTGGAGAGGAATAGCCGCACTGCCTTTTGAACAGAGGGAGCTCGTCATCCTTCGCTATTTCCAGCAGTTTTCTTACCAAGAGATTGCTGAAATAACCGCCAAACCCGTGGGAACCATCATGTCTTCCCTTTATTATGCCAAAAAGAAACTCAAGGAAATTCTGGCCAAACACCTGGGCTTTGAGCGGGAAAATAAAAGGGAGAATTGAATGGGATATCGAAATCATCAGCAAATAAAAGAGCTCATTTCTTCGTATATGGACGGAGAGGCCGATGAAAAGCAGAAAAAGATTGTAGAAATCCACCTTAAGGAATGTCCGGAATGTCAAAGAGAATTCGAAGAGATGAAAAAACTCGAGGAGGTGATGGGTCAAATGGAACTGAAAAAGCCCCCGAAGGAGACCTGGCAGGTTTATTGGTCTTCCGTGTACAACCGCCTGGAGAGAAGGATCGGGTGGATTCTTTTTTCCATCGGCGCTATAATTCTTCTGTTTTTTGGCGGATACAAAGCGGTCGAAGGAATCATCCAGGACCAGACCACTCCCCTGCTCCTCAAGGTTGGGATTCTGGCTGCTATGGCAGGATTGGCCGTTTTGCTGGTGTCTATTCTTCGGGAGCGTCTTTTTGTCCGCAAAAGGGAAAGGTACGAGGAGGTCGAAAAATGATACTGGTCACGACGGATTTCGTGCCGGGAAAAGAGATTAAGAAGAACTTAGGCCTGGTCAGAGGTAACACGATCAGAGCCCGACACATCGGGAGGGATATTTCTGCCCTCCTCAGGAACATCGTCGGAGGAGAAATCACGGATTACACCAAGATGATGGCCGAATCCCGGGAGCAGGCTCTAGACAGGATGGTTGAGGAGGCGGAAAGCCTAGGAGCCAATGCCATCATCAACGTCCGGTTCACCACCTCCATGATCATGCAGAGTGCCTCCGAGATCTTAGCCTACGGCACAGCGGTTATTGTCGACTAAATTAAGGCGGGAAAAGAGCCGTCAGAGGGATGACTAAGAAAGCCCTGTTTGTCTTATTTCTTTTTCTAGCCCTGTTATGCCTTTTCCCCTTTTCCACGTCCGCCAGGGATTCGATGGAGAAAGGAGCATTCTCCATCTATTTTATGAGTGAGAAGGTAGGCTATGAAGAATACATATGGGAAGAGGATGAAAACGGTTACCACCTTTCTGTCAAAGGGCGGCTGACCAAACCTGCTGATATGGAAATCAAGGAATTGGACATTCGTCTGGATAAGGATTTCACCGCCAGATCTTTCCGCTTTAAAGGGGCTGTTAATGGAGTGCAGCAAGAAGTTTCGAGCATCATCTCAGAGGGGCATGTCGAGAACACTATAATTGTGGCGGGCCAAAAGAGTCAAAGCACGGTCGAGATAAGGAGAGATGCTTTTCTTCTGCCCAATCCCGTATTTTCTCCTTATTTGGCCTTGACAAAAAAGTATAAATGTACTCTCGAGGAGAAGATCGAGCTTTCCGCCTATATCATTCCTCAATTCGAATCCCCTTTTACTCTCAGCCCTGTTGAGGGAGTGCCCTGCTCTTTGATTATACAATTGAGCGGCACAAGAATAGAGCTTCAGACAGATGATGAGGGAAACCTCATCGCCCTTTCTGTCCCTGCCCAGAGGCTGGAAGTCCTGCGGACTGCTTTTTAGAGGGAAATCAACTCCTTCATAGGTTCGCTGGATTCCCTTTATGCCCAATCAGGGAGTACCCATGAAGCAAGAAAGTTGATTATGGAGATCGAAGCCAAGGTCGACACAGACTATATCGGGAATGCGGCGTCCTCAATAGCTAGACCATTTTATAGTCTGGGTGAAAGAGAGAAAGCCTTGGAATGACTTGACCACGGTGCAGAAAAACATAATCCAGTTCTTATAGAAATAAGTTTAGCCTCTTGGATAGCCAGCTTGACTGATGACCTAAGGTTCGAAATAATATTGAAGAAGATGGGATGGGAATAAGTAACTCTAAAGCGGCGAGTAATACTGAAAGGCAAAATCATAGAGAAAAATAAGAAACACCTCGTTTTCAGAGAGGATGTTGATCCTGGCATTTCTGAAGCAGAGGAAGCAAAAAAAATGGTTAAAAAAATAGATTAGGAGGGATAGATGTTTGCTCGCATGACTTCCGGCGAGGCAACAATGGATAAGCTGGATGAATTCATAAAAACATACGAGAACAGTATTGTTCCAGCGGCAAAATCTCAGAAGGGTTATTGTGGGGCCTATTTCTTAGTCGATCGCAAATCTGGAAAAGTTGTTTCTATCACACTTTGGGAGAGTGAAGAGGATGCCCTGGCCAATGAAAAAAGCCTTTATTACCAAGAACAATTGATCAAAGTCAAGGATTTCTTGAGAGGATCTCTTATTCGCGAAGGCTTTGAGGTGAGTGTCCGGGTATAGGAGAAAAACGTCCATCTTATTAATCGATTGGGTGTTTTCTCGTTAACATTTAACTTACAATCAAATAATATGGGAAATGATAGTTCATGAGGTGCCCCAGGTGTCAGACAGCAAACCCTGACACCTAAAAATATTGTGGCAAATGCGCTATTCTTTTAAATCCATCCAAAAATAAAACAAATAAAATCTTGACAAATGCTTGGTATATTTATATATATTAAAGTATAAAAAAGTATAATAAAGTAATTTATATTTAAAAATGCGTTCGATTTGGCTTGGAAGTAAGATAATTTATCAGTATTCCTTAGATGATTTGCAGGAAAAATTGCAGATCTCTAAGGTTACAGCACTAAAATTGGTCCAGTCGGGGAAGATTAGGGGGCAAAAAATAGGAAGAAGGTGGTGGATTAACGAAGAGGACCTGGTCGCTTTCCTGGAGGGTAAGAGCGAGAGCGAATAGCGATATGAGGAGATTTATGGAAATAATTTATTTATTTTCAAATAATTAGGAGAATGGTCTTTGTTGAAGACTCTTGACAGGGATTCAGACAACTCTATAGAATAGACGGGACTCTATCGATGATGAAAAGCAGATGAATACAGAAAAAGATTATTATCAGCTGGAGAAAAAAATCATCTCCCTCAAAGAACAGATTGATGAGATTGTTTCCAGAGAGGAAAACGGCCAGAAGGAAAAAATATCTAAAATCAGGAAGGAAATCGAAAAAGAATGGGCTCAAATCAGCTCCCAACTAACACCTCTCCATATCGTTCAGATCGCCCGGCATCCTCAAAGACCCTATACTCTGGATTATATCGGATATCTCACAGAGGACTTTATCGAACTCCATGGGGACCGACGGGCGGCCGATGACCCTGCAGTTGTAGCCGGCCTGGGCCGCTACCGAGGAAAGACTACGGTTTTTATCGGACATCAGAAAGGCCGGAGAACACAAGAGAGGATAGAAAGGAATTTCGGACAGCCCACACCGGAAGGATACAGGAAAGCCCTCCGGGTGATGAAACTGGCTGAAAAGTACAGATTCCCGGTTGTCACACTCATCGACACCCCCGGAGCTTATCCCGGAATCAAAGCCGAGGAACGAGGGCAGGCAGAAGCGATCGCCTACAACCTGAGGGAGATCTCCAAGCTGAAAGTTCCTGTCGTCAATATCGTCATCGGTGAAGGAGGAAGCGGAGGAGCTCTGGCCATTGGAGTCGGCGATGTGCTCCTGATGCTGGAGAATTCGTTCTATTCGGTGATTTCACCTGAAGGCTGTGCGGCCATTCTCTGGAGAGATCAGAGTGCGGCGGCCAAGGCAGCCGAGAATTTAAAGATCCGAGCTCAAGATTTGATAGAACTGGGAATTGCCGATAAGATCATTCCTGAACCTCCAGGAGGGGCACACATTAACCCGGAACAGACATTCAAGAATGTTGACAAGCAGCTAAACATGATCTTGAAGCGGTTGGAGCAGAGAAATACCGAAGAGCTATTGGAGGAAAGATACAAGAAATTCAGGAAAATCGGAGTGTTTGCGGAGAAATGAGCGAGAAAAAGAGAATTGCCGCCATCAAAGGAACCAAAGACATCCTTCCTAAAGAGGCCAGAAAATGGCAGCGAGTGGAAGCCACGGCCAAGCGCATCTTCGAGCTCTACGGCTACAGGGAGATCAGAGCCCCGATCTTCGAAGCCACCGAGCTCTTTGAGAAAGGGACTGGGGAGACATCGGATATCGTCATCAAAGAGATGTACACATTCAAGGATAAAGCCGGCCGTTCCCTCACCCTCCGCCCTGAGTACACGCCCTCTATCGTCCGCTCGATCATCGAGCACCGCCTCTATCTCCAGCCAGATCCACTGCGGTTTTATTTTATCGGGCCGATGTTCCGCTACGACAAACCCCAGAAAGGGCGCTACCGTCAGTTTCACCAGATGGACATCGAAGTTTTCGGAGAGGAAGCCCCAGCCGTCGATGCGGAAATCGTAGAGATGGCTGATTATCTTCTAAAAACCCTCAAGGTCACTGAGACGGAGATTCTGGTCAACTCGGTCGGCTGTCAGGGATGTCGTCCATTATATCTGAAAGAATTAAGAGAGGCAGCGGAGAAAAAAAGAGCCCTTCTCTGTCCAGACTGCCAGAGGAAGATCACGGCCAATCCGTTGAGGATTTTCGACTGCAAGGTGGAAACGTGCCGAGAAGCGGCCCGGGGCTTCCCGAAGATTACGGACTTTCTCTGTGCTGAGTGTGAGGCGAATTTTGACAGCTTCAAAGCCCACCTGGATTCATTCCAGATTTCTTACATCGTAGAGCCTCGCCTTGTTCGGGGGATTGATTACTATACGAGGATAACCTTCGAAATCATCTCAGCCAAGCTGGGAGCTCAGGATGCCATTCTCGGCGGTGGCCGGTACGACGACATGATGAAGGTTTTTGGAGGGCCGGATATCTGCGGCACTGGGTTTGCAGTCGGGATGGAGAGGCTCGTTTCGCTTGCCCCCTTCACCCGAGAAGCCGAGGATTTTCTGTATTTGGCCTTCCTGGGCGATGAGGCCCAAGAAAAGGGGATGGCTCTGGCCCGATTCCTGAGACAAAATGACCTAGAATGCCTGATTGAATACAAAGAGCGAAGCCTGAGGAACCAGATAAGCCGGGCCAACAAGCTGGGAGCCCGATGGGTGCTTATCGTCGGGGAAGAAGAAATAAAGAGCGGGAAGTACCAGCTGAAAAATATGGCCACCGGCAATCAGGTGGAAGTGGGGAAAGAAGACATCATCAAAGTCATCCGTGAATCGGCTTAAGATTTTTCTGTTCTCATAAGAGGTGAAGGTGAATGAAAGCTGAGAAACCGGCTGCTTGGAAAAGAACGATATACTGCGGGGAGCTCAGCTTGGCCCATGTGGGTCAAGGAGTCATCCTTAAAGGCTGGGTTCACAGGCAAAGAGACTTGGGAAACTTAGTCTTCATCGACCTCAGGGACAGAGAGGGCCTGGTCCAGGTAGTGGTGCCCTCAGACAAGGAGGAGCTTCTCGACAGGGCCAAAAAAATCAGGATGGAAGACGTCCTTACCGTCAAGGGCATTGTCAAAGAGCGGGATCCCAGATCGAGGAATCCGGATATGCCTACGGGTGAAGTTGAGGTTGTTGTCGAGGACCTTCAAGTCTTGAGCACGGCCAAGGTTCCTCCGTTCGTCATCGCCGATCCTCCAAAAGCATCAGAGGAACTGCGTTTCAAGTACAGATATTTGGATATGAGACGTCCCTCCCTGCAGCGGAATATCAGACTCCGACACCGAGCGGCCCTCCGGGTTCGCAACTACATGAGCGAAAACGGCTTCCTGGAGATCGAGACCCCTTTCCTCACCAAATCCACGCCTGAAGGGGCGCGGGATTACCTCGTCCCCAGCCGGATTTACAGGGGGCGGTTCTACGCTCTTCCTCAGTCTCCGCAGATTTTTAAGCAGATTTTGATGATTTCCGGGTTTGACCGTTATTTTCAGATCGTCCGCTGTTTCCGCGACGAGGACTTGAGGGCGGACCGCCAGCCGGAGTTTACCCAGATCGACATCGAGATGAGTTTTGCCGGGGAGGAGGATGTCTTCGATGTTAACGAAGGATTGATGGCCGCTGTTTTTGAGATTATCGGGGTCAAGGTGGAGCGGCCTTTCCCACGCCTGACCTACCAGGAGAGTATGGATAAATACGGCACAGACAAGCCCGATCTGCGCTTCGGGATGGAAATCCAGGATTTGACAGAGATCGGAGCGGGACTTGATTCTGAGCTTGTCCGGAAGGCTCTTTCCGCTGGGGGCGTCCTCAAGGGGTTAGTACTGGAGGGGGGCGGAGAATATTCTCGTAGTCAACTGGATAATTTTAATAAAAAAGCCCAGGAACTCGGGGGCAGAGGGATAATCTGGATTAAGAAACTCGAGGGGTTTAAGTCCTCCTTGAAGATCGAGGAAAGGGATCTCGGCAAAATCTGGATAAAACTCCAGGCCAAGGATGATGATTTGACCTTATTGGTCGCCGATGAATCGGAAACAGCAGTAAAAGTTTTAGGAGAGCTGAGAAAGGATTTCTACCTGAAGCAGGGAGAAAATGAGAACCTCTACAAATTTGCCTGGGTGACGGATTTTCCCCTTCTAGAGTGGAGCAAAGAAGAAGGACGCCTGGTCTCAATGCATCACCCCTTTACTTCTCCCCAACCGGAAGACCTCGATTTATTGGAGAAGGAGCCCCAAAAAGTCAGAGCCAGGGCCTATGACTTGGTGCTTAATGGAGTTGAGATCGGCGGCGGTTCTATCCGGATCCACGACTTGGATATCCAGAAGAGAGTGTTCAAAATCCTCGGTCTGTCTGAGGAAGAGGTTAAGGCGAAATTTGGATTTTTTTTGGAAGCCCTTGAGTACGGTGTGCCTCCTCACGGGGGGATTGCCCTGGGATTTGACCGGATCGTCATGATCTTGGCCGGCGAGGAATCCATCCGGGAGGTCATTCCCTTCCCCAAAACGACGAGCGCCCTCTGTCTTCTTACTGGCTCACCGGCAGCAGTTGACGATAAGCAGCTCGGCGAACTCGGGTTGAAGAAGACAAAAGGATGATAGTTAACCAATCCTTTGTAGATTTTAAATCAAGTTAGCAGTAAAATATTTCTTGTAAAAGGGAGGATTGGCAGAGGCCGGAGGAAGAAGAGTTGCTCTTGTCTTCGTCGAGGGGGATGAGACAACCTAAATATAAACAGTTTACGAAAGGAGGGACATGAATGAAGAGAAAGACAGGAATTTGCCAAAAGCTTGTTCTTTTCCTCACCGTCAGCTTGATTCTCGCCTCTTCCTTATTCGCTCAGACTTTTGAGGCTATCAAGAACCAAGTCAAAGTCCAGACCCTGAAGAACGGGATGAAATTCATCGTGCTCGAGCGCCACGAAGCACCGGTTGTCTCTTTTCACGTTTATGCCGATGTTGGAAGCGCCAACGAGACTTACGGGATAACAGGGATCTCTCATCTTCTGGAACATATGGCTTTCAAGGGCACCAAAGTTATGGGGACAATAGACTATGAGGCAGAAATAAGAATTCTTGAAGAGCTGGATGCCCTTTATGACCAGATCAAGAGGGAAGAGGCCCAGGTCAAGCCTGATACTCTGAAGATCGAGGAAATGAAAAAGAATTTTGAGACCTTACGCCTAAAGGCTAAGGAGTATGTTGTAAACAATGAACTCATCGATATGATGAGAAGACAAGGGGATCAAGGAATCAATGCCTACACCAGTAATGACGCCACCCAGTACATAGACAGCCTTCCATCGAACAAAGTGGAATACTGGATGGCCGTGACTTCTGATCGCTTTCTCAATCCAGTCTTCCGGGAATTCTACAAGGAGAGGGATGTTGTCATGGAGGAGAGGAGACTCGGCTTAGAGACGAGGCCCATGGGAAGACTCATAGAAGATTTTTTCGCCACAGCTTTCAAGGCCCATCCTTATCACCATTCGGTTGTTGGGCACATGTCAGACTTGAAGAATATCGCCCGCCAGGATGTCAAGGACTATTTCAGTAAATACTATGGACCAAGCAATTTGACCGTGGGGATAGTCGGTGATATGACAGCCGAGGAGGCCTTTAAACTGGCTGAAACCTATTTTGAAAGGATTCCCAGCGGCCCTAAGCCAGAACCTGTCCGGACAGAAGAACCGGAGCAATGGGGAGAAAGGCATGTTACCGTTACAGCAAAATCTCAGCCCATACTCGTTGTCGGGTATCACCGCCCGAACGCTCGCCACCAAGACAGTGCTGCCCTGGAGGCCTTAGCTAATATCATAGGCCAGGGGCGTTCCTCCAGGCTTTATCAGGTCATGGTCAAGGAGAAAAAAGTCGCCATTCAAACAGGAAGTTTCAACGGGTTTCCTGGGGAAAAGTTTCCCAACCTGATTGCTTTTTATGCGGTCTCTTCCTGGGGTCATAAATCGGATGAATGCCTGGAGGTTATTGACACGGAGATTGAAAAAATAAAGACAGAATCTGTTACAGCTGAGGAACTCACAAAGTTCAAGAGGAACGCGATCAAGAACCTTTTGGACCGGATGAAATCCAATTCCCGCATGGCTGCACTGCTCACCTATGCCGAGGTCGTTCTTGGAGGCTGGGATGCAGCGTTTGATCAGATCCAGGAGATCGAAGCCCTCACAGCTGAAGATGTCAAAAGAGTGGCTAATACCTATCTGGTTAAGCAGAAGAGAACGGTCGGTGAGATTATCCCTGGGAAGTGATCTGAAAGGAAGGAAGAAACAATGAAAGCACGAAATGAAATATTTAAGATTGGCTTAGTTCTTTTTCTTTTTGTTTTTTGCGGGAGTGCTGTTTTTGCCCAGAAGAGCCCCAAGGATAAATTTGTCTTCGGCCCATTGAATCCGATCAAGATGCCCAAGGTGGAGAAGTTCGAATTAGCCAATGGCCTTAAAATCTTTCTAGTCGAGGATCATGAATATCCCACCATTGACCTTCGGGCTATGGTCCGCGTTGGCTCTGTCTTTGAACCTGTCTCGAAGATTGGGCTGGCCTCCGTGTGTGGGCAGGTGATCCGGACGGGGGGGACGACATCCGTGTCGGGAGATGAAATCGACAAAGAACTTGAGACTATGGCCGCCACGATTTCGACGGGCATAGGCCGGATGTCAGGGTATATTAATGTGTCTGTTCTCAAGGAAGATATCGATAGAACGCTAGAAATCCTGACAGACATCCTGATCAATCCCGCCTTTGCAGAGGACAAGATCAACCTGGCCAAGATCCAGGAGAAAACGATGATCTCTCGGCGTAACGATGATATCGGGCAGATTACGGACAGGGAATTTCGAAAGCTTATCTATGGTCAGGATAGTCCCTATGCTCATCATCCTGAGTACGCCACGATTGATGCTGTAACCAGACAAGACACAGTCGATTTTTATCATGAATTTTTCCATCCGAACAACACGATCATGGCTGCCTGGGGGGATTTTGAGACCAAAGAAATGTTGGATAAGCTCAAAAGGAATCTGGAGCCATGGAAATCGGCTGAAGTGAAAATGTCCTCTCCGCCCAAAGTTGATTATGATTACAAGTCTACGATCAACTATATCCACAAACCGGATGTCAACCAGTCGAACATCATGATCGGCCATATCGGAGGAATGATGAACAACCCTGACTACCCAGCTCTGAGTGTCATGAACAGCATCCTTTCCTTTGATCGAATGTTCAAGAAGATCAGGACAGATGAGGGCTTGGCCTACAGTGTCTGGGGATATTATGGGGCCTACTTCACCTATCCTGGCGTTTTCTCGTGTGGTGCGCAGACTAAGTCAGAATCGACTGTGTATGCTATAGACTTGATGCTTAAAGAGATGAAGTGGATGACAGAAGAAGAAGTGAGTGATGAGGAGCTGGCCAAGGCAAAAGACCAGTACTTGAATTCTTATGTCTTTAATTTTGACAGCAGGGCTAAAATTGTCAACCGGTTGATGACCTATGTCTTGTTTGATTATCCTCTTGATTTTATGGATCAAGTGAAGAAAGGAGTCGAAAAAGTCACCAAGAAGGATGTCCTCAGGGTGGCAAGGGAATATCTCCGGCCTGATAAAGTTCAGATTCTGGTCGTCGGAAAACAGGAAGATTTTGATAAGCCTCTGTCGACCCTGGGTGAAGTTAGCGATATTGATATAAAAATTCCGCCTGCAAAGCCGAAGAATAAATAATTGTCAGCAAGGGCCCGAGAGTTCCTGTGATTTTCGGGCCCATCAAACCTGACATCCACACTTTTTTTTGCGCAGAATTTCCTCCTGTTCTTCTGGTGTGTCGACAAATTCGTTCTGCCTTTGTTCTCCTCGGGCCCGAAGAGGATCAAGGGGGGTTTTATGCTTGTAGCCCCTGGTTTTCATCTCCAGAACCAGGGCCTCATGCCTGAGGAAAAGGGCCTTTAATTTGCCCTTCCATCTGAGAGTTTCCGGGTGCTTGGAGAAGCCATTTTTGTCTTGAGTGAGGATGTTCCACAGGGCGTGGAGTTCGCTGTGTTCCCCGAGCAAATGCTGCCGGCAGAGCTTATCAGGAGGAATGTCCCAAATTCTCATCACGAGCCTCTAATTTTCTTCCAATTTGATCTCAAGATCAGGATTATACAGATAGATGCCGGAATCCCTGGGGCCGTAGTAGAGGCCGATGGCTTTGACCTGGACTCCCACCCTAGCCGCCTCAGCCAAGAGATCGCTGAGAAGAGGATCGGCTTCCCTGTTGGGTTTAAAAGCCTTCACTTGGGGCAGGGCAGCCATGAACAGGATGAACGCTTTTCCACCTTTGCGGACATAAGCAGAGATTTCTTTGATGTGTTTTTGGCCTCTTTCAGAGGGGCAGTCAGGGTACAGGGCCTGCTGATTTTCTCTCAGGACGGCGCTCTTGACTTCGAGAAATACCTTTTGATTCCCGCATTCCAGGAGATAATCTATCAGGGAAGTCCCCAGCTTAGCGTTTCTCTTGATCAGCCGGCATTCCTTGAGCCAAGGGATGAGACGAGCGCTCAAGGCGTTTTCGAAGGCCTTCATCTGAAGCTGAGTGTCGATCAAGGCCCCCAGGCCCCTCTCCCCCACCGCGAACAGCTTGACGTCTGTTTTGATCAGATTTTTACTCGGATAGCAAAAGGCCTTTCTTCCTCTGATTATGAATTCGGATGGTCGTCCCGTGTTGTTGATGTGGGCCCTGAAGGTTTGGCCTTTGATCTCGATCTTGACCACAAACCTGTTGAGCCGCTCGACGATGCGGCATTCGTGAGGATTTTGGATCCTTAAGACTCTTACGCCGGGCTTTTTCAATTTCCAGAATATTTATTGCTTTTTTATGGACTTTAATAATTCTTTGACTTCTTTTTCCTCTTGTCCTCCTAAATACAGATATTTTTCATAATAAGAAATGGCTTCCCTGATATATTTTTCTTCAAGCTGGGATTTAGCCAGGTAGATTTTTCCCAGTTCGTAATAGGGTTCTGGGTCACCGGGTTCTAACTCTATTGCGTTTTTAAATTCTTGCAGTGCCAAATCAGGTGAGCCTTTCTCAATGTACAACTTTCCCAAGAATTTGTGGGCTCGAAAGGAGACGGGTTTACTTCGAACAACCAGAGATATAGAAAGCTGATTATCGGAAATATTCGTCTTTTCTTCCCTATCCTTTGCTTTTTTTTCAGATTGAATCGCTCTTTTCCATGCTTCTTCAGCATTTTCTAAATCATTTATTTCTTGGTAGGCACATCCTAAATTAAAGTGGCCCATGGCATCTTCTGGGTGGATTTCAATGACTTTTTTAAAAGCTAAGATTGATTTTTGAAATTCTCTTCTCTTGAAGCATATCGTTCCCAAAGAATTATAGGCATCTAAAAAATAATTTCCTTCTTCAAGGGCTGCTTCAAATGTCCACTGAGAAAGAGGAATCTCAGTAGGTTTTTGTATTCTCTGCTCTTCTTCCCTCAATATTTCTTGCTGTCTGTAAGCAGGCAGACTCCCGAAATAGCCTTTTCTCCTGAGGGCGATCAAGGCATGCCTTTCCGCCGATTTTAAAAAATCAAGCCATGAATAGACCATGGCCGCATTGAAGTTTATTATCGGCGACTCAGGATCAATTTTTAATCCATGACGGAATCTACTTAAAGCCTGTTGAAATCTTCCCCTTCCTACGAATTCGAGACCAAGGTTATTGATATGATCCAGGACTGAAGACTTACTATTCTTGAGTTGATATTGATATTCCAGACCAGGATTATCTAAAAACTCTCTGGATAGTCTTATATTTTTGGGGCAGTGCTCAGGTGTTGATACTTTATCAGCGGATGGGTCGAGTTTTTTGAGACAACAACCTGAATAGAGCTTCACTTCATCATTTTCGGGATCCATTTCTAGGATTCGTTTGAAGTATTCTGAAGCCTTTTCAAAATTATTATAATTATAATTTATGCTTCCCAAGTTAAAAAGAGCGTCTCTAAAGTCGGGATTGACTCTTAAAGCAGCCTCAAAAGATTCAACAGATCTACGTAAAAAGAAAAAGTCCGATAGTGATTTTTCGTGATACCTTAATCCATTTAGGACAAGGAATTCAGGTTGAGAGCCATATTCTCTAACGGCTTCCAATAAAGTTGTTTCATAAGATGATCTTAATTCAATTTCTGCTGCTGACTTTTTCTGGGTAAAATCAATATCTATCAACTGAGCATAACATTTAACCGGGTCATATCTCCTCTCCAGAGATTTCATGAAATAGAATTTTGCCTTATCGTGCATCTCGATGTTTTTAAAATACATGCCTTGAATAAAACAGGCCAAACCGCCGAGATGAGGATTGTCGGCTGTCAGTCTTACAGGAAAATCTAGCCTTTCTGGAAATTCGTTGGCTTCTTTTAGCCTATTCGACTTGGAGAGAATATAGACTAAAATATCATAAGCATCCTCATTATCTGGAAATAAGGCCAATTCTTCGCCAAGAAACCTCAGGGCATCATCAGCCTTGCCCAGCTGGAAATATGAGTATCCGATATTTTTCCGGATATCTCTTCGGTCAGGATTTTCTGTAAGGGCCTTTAAGTAATTCTCGATCGCCTGCCGATATTCCATCATGTCTAACAGGAGATCTGCTTCCCTGGTAACTTCGTTTTGCCCTGGAAGGGAAAATGAATAGAGTAAAAAGATGGCTAGCATTAGGGAAATTGGTTTTTTCATTACTACCCTTTCCGCTTAAAATTATATCACGAATTCTGGCCGTTTGTTTTTTCTAGTGTAAACGCAGTAAATAAGGTTACAATCTCTGTGCAGCCTGAAGCCGCCCAGGAGAGGTGATGTCGCCATGAATAAATATTTGAGATGCAAGACAACATTCATCTTTTTCTTTATTTTCATTGCCTTTTCAGCGGTTTTGGCCGATGACCGCACAGATAAAGTCGACAAGCTCTTTGCCAGTTGGAATAAGCTAGACTCGCCCGGATGTGCTCTAGCCATCATCCAGGATGGACGTATCATCCATAAAAAGGGCTACGGCCTGGCTAACCTGGAGAACGGTATCCCGATCACTCCCAAGAGTGTCTTCTACATCGGCTCTGTCTCTAAGCAGTTTGTGTCCTTCTGCATTGCTCTCTTAGCCCAGGAGGGGAAGCTCTCGTTGGATGATGACATCCGTAAGTATGTCCCTGAAATACCTGACTACGGGACTCCCATCACCATCCGCCATCTCATCCATCACACCAGCGGCCTTCGTGATTACCTCGAACTGGAGGGAATCGCAGGTATTCCTATGGGCAGTTATCATGAACAGGACGTTTTAGAGCTTCTTTCCCGCCAGAAGGAGTTGAATTTTATGCCTGGAGAACAGTACCTATACAGTAATTCGGGGTATTTCCTCCTGGGTGTGATCGTTCGAAAAGCCAGCGGAAAACCTCTCCGCCAGTTCGCCGAGGAAAACATCTTCGACCCCTTGGGAATGGAGAATTCTTATTTTCACGATGATTACCGAAGGCTCATCAAGAACAGAGCCTCGGGTTATTTCCCGGCAGGGAAAGAGAAGTTCAGGAATTTTATCACCACCTTTGATTGCGTCGGTTCCGGTGGCTTGTTCACCTCGGTGGAAGATCTTTATCTCTGGGACCAAAACTTTTACAGTCGTAAAGTCGGGGGCAAGGAAGTGTTCGAACTGATGCATACTCAGGGGACACTCAACAACGGCAAAAAGCTCGATTATGCCTTTGCGGTCGTGATCGGAGAATACAAGGGTTTAAAAACGGTGGGGCATGGAGGCGCTTTGGGAGGCTACAGATCGGCGTTTCTCCGCTTCTCTGAGCAGAAATTTTCCGTGATCTGTCTGTCCAACCTCAGCAGCCTTGACCCGATGGGGCTGGCGCGGAAAGTCGCGGATATTTATCTGGCAGATCAGTTTAGGGATAAACCGGAACCCGAAGCCAAACCCAGCAGTAAGCCTCGATTTATTAAACTCTCGGAAAAACAACTCAAAGATAAGGTCGGCGCTTATATCAACCACAATACATTCACTTTAAGAAATATTCTTTTCGGAGATGGGCGTTTATTAATCGAAGCTTCTGGCCAGAAATTTCCTCTGGAACCGGTGAGCGAGACAGAATTCGTCATGCTGGAAGCTCCTGTCCAAGCCACCGTTAAGTTTGAAATAAGGGGTAAAGATAGGCCGATACTCCTTCACGTCTATCAAGAAGGAGAAATTCCAGCGACTTATGAAGCTTTCGAAAGGATCAAACCCTCCTCCGAGCAGCTTACAGAATACGAAGGAGATTACACCAGCGAGGAGCTTTTGGTGACCTTGCGGATTGCTCTAGAGAAAGGAAGACTCCGGTTTGTCCACAGGGACGCTCCTGCCCTGCCCCTTCTCCCCATGCTTCAAGATAAGTTCACCTGCGGCAGCTTTAAAATCCACTTTCTCCGTGACGAGGAAAAGAGGATCATGGGCTTCACCCTAGATTCCGGACGGGTCAAAAACCTTCGCTTTGCGAAGAAAGCCTAAAAACTACTTTTTTCCGTGGATGTGATCCTGAGATGTACAGATAAGGGAAGGGCTTAAATTGTCCTTATTCCTTTTTATTGTTATATTTATCATCGTTTTTGGCAATAGGATTTCGTGATAAAAGCCGCAGTCGTTGACTTCAAAATAGCCCTTTGTTATAAATGGGATTCCTCACCGATAAGAAGGATGCAGAGGACGGACTCAGGATTTTCTGGGATTCAGAAATCTCTTCACAGTGATAATAAAGTTAATTATTTTTGGAGGCAAAAATGAGAAAAGTCTCTTTACTTTCGTTATCTCTTTTGCTGCTTTTCTGCTTTGCAGGACTTCAAGGGCAAGAGACATTCGTGGGTGTCCAGACTAAAAACAGCGTGAAAAAAGCCTTGCTCGATAAATACGGTGAGGTCCTGAAATTCCGGATAGAAAAAGGCGTTGACCAGGCTGCCTCCCTCTGGACAGAGGAAGATGGGACGGCAAAGGAGTTCGAAGACTTCTGCCGCCAATATTTTGTCGACTCCCCTGAACTTCTCGATCTGAATTTTAAAAGACTGGAGACAAATTATGAGATCCTGAACGGTAACTTCACCAAAATGATCATTGATTTGAAGCGTCCCCTCGAGCTGGATTGGGGCGAGATTCTTCCGTTGGACATAATGTTCGGACAGTTCGACCCCTCTTCGCACCTGACGGAGGATCTGTTCCGGAATAAAGTGGCTTTTTTTGTCCTGCTGAACTTTCCTCATTATTCCCTGGAAGAAAAAGCCGAATTGAGCCCAAAATGGGGCCGCAGAAACTGGGCTTACTCCAGGATGGGAGATACCTTCATCTCGAGGGTTCCCGCCCACATCTACCAGAAGATATCCCAAGTTATGACTGCAGCCGATACTTACATATCGGAATACAATATCTACATGGGAAAACTCGTAGACCAGAAGATGAAAGCCTACTTTCCAGAGGACCTCAAACTCATCAGTCACTGGGGCATTAGAGACGAGTTGAAATCACGGTACAGCGATCCTGAGGGGCTGGTCAAGCAGAAGATGATTTACGAAGTCATGTTGAGGATCATCAACCAGGACATCCCTGAAATCGTGATCAACAACCCTGATTATCTGTGGAATCCTTTCCAGAATATGGTCTTCAAGGGCGGAGAAGAGATTGAAACCATCAGAGAGCCTGACACCCGGTATCAACACTTTCTCCAGATATTCAAAGCGATGAAGCTGCTCGATCCCTACTATCCCTCTCTGCCTACCCATATCAAAAGAAGGTTTGAGGCTGATCGGGAAATTCCGGAGAAGGAAGTCGAAGCTCTGTTCATGAGTTTTATTTCATCACCTCAGGTCCGCAAGGTCGGAAAACTCATCAGCCGGAGGCTGGGGAGGAAGTTGGAGCCTTTCGATATCTGGTACACGGGTTTTAGGTCTGGGGGTTCGATCCCCGAGGAAAAACTGGACAGGATCGTGGCCGAGAGGTATCCGACAGTAGAGACCTTCGAGAAAGACCTGAGAAATATCCTGGTCAAACTCGGGTTTTCTCAGGACCGAGCAGACTTCATTGCTCCCAAAGTTACGGTTGATGCCTCGAGAGGCATAGGTCACGCCTACGGGACAGAGATGAAGGCGGATAAATCACGCTTGAGAACCAGAGTTCCTGACAAGGGAATGAATTACAAAGGATTCAACATCGCCATCCATGAATTTGGGCACTGTGTGGAGCAGACGCTCACCCTCCAGAAGGTTGACTACTATATGCTTCGCGGCGTTCCCAACGCAGCTTTCACCGAGGCTTTTGCCTTTGTTTTTCAGGAGAAAGACCTCGACCTTTTGGGGTTTTCAAGTAAAGATCCCGACAGAAAACACCTGAAAGCCCTCGACGATCTCTGGAATGCCTACGAAATCATGGGCGTTTCTTTAGTGGATATGAAGGCTTGGAATTGGCTTTATGATCATCCTGAGGCCACGGCAGCGGAACTGAAGGAAACTGTCATTTCTATCGCCAAGGACATCTGGAACACCTATTATGCCGATGTTTTCGGCGTCAAGGATCAGCCAATTCTCGCCATCTACTCCCATATGATTGATGCTGCGCTTTATCTTCCTGACTACCCTCTGGGGCACGTGATCGCTTTCCAGATTCATCAGTACCTCGAAGGGAAGAATCTAGGTGAAGAAATGGAGAGAATGTGTGTGGCCGGTAATATCATTCCTCAGGCCTGGATGCAGAACGCCGTCGGCTCCAAGGTGTCAACCCAGCCGCTACTCGAGGCTGTGGATGAGGCCTTGGAACATGTGAAACAGTAAGCTTTCCTCTAAAAAAGTAAAAAACAAAGACAGCGAGTATGCCGGTGAAAGAAGGAGAGAGGACGATGTCAAGAAAGCTAAGTCTTATCTTCATATGCATCTCTCTTATTTGTGTCGGTTGCCCTTCGGGCCCGAAGAAAGACGAGATCCGCTGGGTTACGGTTGAGGAGATTGCCAGGAGTCTGGAGAACCAGCCACCGATGAAAGTCGGGTTTGATGTGGACGACACGGTTCTTTTCTCAGCTCCCGGGTACTACTACGGCCAGCAGAAATATTCACCAGGGAGCAATGAGTATCTAGAGAAGGAGGAGTTCTGGAACGAGTTGAACAACGGTTTGGATAAGTTCAGTCTGCCGAAAGAGTGCGCTAGGACATTGATCGCGCTTCATAAGAGCCGTGGTGACACGATTTATTTCATCACAGCCCGGCAGAAAACCGAAACGGAAACAGTGACAGACCTGCTCGCCAAGACGTTTAACCTGGACAACATCAATGATGTGATCTTCACCGACCTCAAGGCACAGGCCATCCTCAACCATGACATCCAGATCTACTACGGAGATTCTGATGCCGATATGAAGGCCGCCGTTGAGGCCGGCATTCTAGGCATCCGCATCATGCGGGCGGGCAATTCGACCAAAAGACCCTTCCCCGAGTATGGAAGCTTGGGAGAGGAGGTTCTGAAGGGCTCTGAGTTTTGAGATACATGTTAATCCTGGTCTGGCCAAGATAAAGTCTCAGATGTCTGGGTGTCCAATGTTAATTATATAATCGTTGAATAGAAAAAGAATCTCTCTGTCATTCCTCCCAGCGTTCTCCCTTTTCGGATTGACAACCCTTTGGGGCTCTGTTATAAGCTTGTCAATAGAAAATCAAAGACAAAAGACATTTTTAATTAACCAATAAAGATGTGCTGCTAATGCTCTGAAGAGACGTGGATGGGTGTTGATTATTCTCTGCAAACAATCCAGCACCTAGAGAATCTTTTTGACAGCCAGGAAGTCCTCCGTCCTCGGCGCAGACTGCGCTACGAGCCAGAAACAGAACTCCAATACAGAATCAGAGGGGTCTTCCCACCCAGAGAGGGACAGGTCAAGTTCAGAATCGAGCGCTTCGTGGGAGGAGGCTATGCCGGCCAAGTTTACCGGGTCAAAGCTCTTGAAGTTGAACCAGAGGGCGAGCCGATCATCGGCCTTCAGGTCGGTCAGGTCTATGCTTTAAAGATACTTGTCCCTCCGAATGGATTTGCGAGATGGTTCCGGAACGTGATGTTTGGGCTGGCCTTCCAGGCCCCCTATTCTCTCCAGGTCAATCCTGATGCAGCCCAGGCCGGGGCTCTCTGGCAGAAGCTCATCCGGCGCGGTGCGTGGTTGAGGTTTGGTTCTGAGGATGCTGTTGTCGATATCCTGGCCACCTTCATCGACCGCAGCCTCGGCAGCTGTGGGGAAATCAGCGAGTGGGTTGAGGGCCGGATATGGCGGTTCGAGGTGGATGACAACCTGGATGCCAGGAGGAAATGGAAGGTCGGAGATCCTGGAGAAGGCCTGGGTTCTCCAGAGTACCGGGCTAAACGAGTCTTTATGGCGAATCTCGTGAACCTGATGCATGATATGGGGGCATCGGAGCTGGCCCGCCAATACGAGTGGTGGACGTTAAAAAGCCAGCCGAACGCACTCAAGCGCATCGCGAGCGATCCCGAGCCAACGCAGGGTTTAGTGGGGGTTGATTTCAGGGCCGGTCTGGCCCTTCTCCCCTTCCTGCCTCAGTGTCCCGCCGATTTTAAGCTCATCCTCCAAGGAGTAAAACGAGGCCGTCTGGTCCAGTTTGATAAAGGGGATATCGAAAAGCTCGAAAATTTTGTCGAAGAGCAGGCCGATGCTTTCGCAGGGATGGAGGGGGCGGTCGAGGAACTTAAGGCAGTGGATCAAGCTTACCGTGATTCCCTGCTCGATATCACCAATCATCATCTGAAACTGTTAACCAGCCCCCGCCTGCGGGCCTCCATCATCAAGGGCTTCGTCAAAAGCTGGAACCTCCGGAAGATAATCGATGATAAATGGTGTGAAAAACTGCTTCAGAGCAGATTCTTGGCCCTGGTTTACTGGATTCTGGGCCTTATTCCATTCCTGGGGAATTTCTTTCGCCGTTTAGGAGGACATGCCGTTTATCGTCAGCATTACAAACAGGTCTTGACGAGCCTGTCTTATTATCGACGGGCCTTCCGGGCCCATGTTGCGGAGGCTCTGATCCGCTGGCACAGGGCCGGGCGCATCTCTGAGAGTCGCGCGGAGGGGTTGGCCAGACAGCCTGTGAGATGCCTTCTCCATCTGCCGCTTTCTATCTCACCCCCAAAGATGCATCGATTTTTCTCGGACAGGCGCTTTTTTCTCCAGTCGCTGGACTATATTTTTGCCCGTCCGTTCCGTCTGTATTTCAAAGCCGAGGTCAGGGAAGAATGGCTTCGGGATATGGTTTCCCAGGGACAGAAAGAGGGCATGCTGACTGAAAGGGAAGCCGCCAACGTCCAATCCCAGATAAAGGAACCCTTCATCCAGAAATACCTGAAAAGTCTGGCCGTCCATGTCTGTACGCTCCCGATAACCCAGATTGTCTCCGTCATCGTGGCCTTTATCTACATCCGGATGCACCCAGAGTTATCCTGGCAGGAAGCCTCTGTCCATGCAGGCCTGATCCTGGGATTTTTCCAGGTCATCCCGATCTCTCCCGGGTCGCTCGTCCGAGGCTTGTACGTGACCTTTCTCGTTATTAGGGAGCGCAACTTTCAAGATTACAGCCTGGCCTTCTTCATAAGCTTCTTTAAATACATAGGTTATCTGGCCTTCCCCATCCAGATGGCCTACCGCTACCCTGATCTGGCCCGGTTCATGGCCGGCCGCTGGGCGATCGGTGTCTCACATATTGTCCCTGTTTTTGGAGAACGAGGGGCTCTGCTCGAACATGCAGTCTTTGACTTGTTTTATAACTATCCGCTAACTCTGAGAAGACGCTTCAGGCGGCGCCGGGAATTCCGCGCGGGATTGAAGCCGAGATACTGGCATGTTCCGTTGTCTATCATCATCGGAACGGCTGTCCTGGGAGGGATCGACACCTCTTTTTTCCAGCTCAGGGGATACCTTCCTCAGTTCAGTGACCTCTGGTGGTTAGCTCTTTGGATTCCGTTACTGGCAGCAGGGGCTGTGTCAATCTGGGCTGGCGGATCATCGCTGGCGAGACGGTTTATGGCGGGAATGATTTGTGGAGTTTTAATCGGAGTCCTTTATGCTGCTCTGAGCGGGGTTGAGAGCCGCTTCATCAGCCTGGAAGGAGCAGAGGTTTTGACCGAGCTCCAATTTACTGGACAGGTTGCTGTTGATGCCCTATGGAGAGCCTTCCTGTTCGCTGTCGTTGCTGTCTTCGGGGTCTTTTTCGTCGAAGCGAGGCGGGTGAGGAAAGAGAATAAATTTTAAAAGTGGAGATGGCCCGACTCTGGAAAGGACTGCTCTAAGCCTGCCTTAAGTATCTTCTGACGAAACGCTTAGCATTGGCCGTGGAGGCCTCCATTTTATCCTCATCTTTGGTGACCTTCCTGATGAATATCCCTTTTTGGCGATCGAAGAGGCCGCCGCGGCTGTTTATGGTTTCCTCTGCCTCTGCAAGCCACTTTTGGATCCCCGGGAAGTCGGGATGATGCCGGTCGTTTTTATCAATCGGATAGATGATTTTTTTTGCTGACCAGTAATCGAGGGCCACCGGGTCTTGGCTGGCGACAATCTGTTGAGCCTGAAAGGGAGCACTCGTTGGATGCCCTGCAAGGGACCGGTGGGAAACCCAGATGGCATCCATGATATTCAGGACAGGAGTGCAGACTGAGGCCATCATCTTCCCGCAGGTTTCTCCCAGGCCCTGATAATGGCGGAAAGAGCTTTGTCCATCAGCCATGGAAACAATCCCATAGACATGTTTCAGGGAAGCGGTTATCTCCGAGCCCCCTGTATCGTGGTGTTTGAGGACAGGGACGTTGATCAGCTTGAGGTTTTGAGCGAAGCCATCTCCTGTCCAGAGGCCCTTCTGAAGTTCTATCTTGTGTCCTCCTCCAGTGGTGAAACAGGGGTAGGAAACATTTTCGTACCTGCGGTAGCCATCGGTTTCATGGTCATCCTCATCGATAAACCTTGACCGGATTGGGTCGAGGAGATAGGCGGTAACGCGTGAGTCCTGGAAGATGCTCTCAACAAGATAAGTGAAAGAGTGGGATTCATCGAGGGCGTTGGCATGGACTTCACTGTTTGAATAATTGCTAGATGTATCACAGTTCAAGCTTCCCCGGCCTTGGCCGTTCTCAAAAATGACGACCTCACCGGTGAAAACATCGGGATGGTCCAGGATTCTCTGCACCAAACCCCGGATGAGGTCGCTGTTAGTGCAGCCTCTGTACTTCCACTGGGCGTTGACCTTGACCAGAACCACATCCTCGGGGTCGATCAGCCCCTTGGGACTGCTGAGAGTCGTTTTTTTGTCTGATCGGAAAAACTTGAGTCCCTTTTTTCCCATGAGATGGAGGAGACAATCGATTCCCGCATGGTAATTGGGCTGATCAAGGTGATAGAAAGGCTGGTGTGGTATTTTTTTTATCCAGAATAGTTTGCTTTTCTTTGGGCCCAGGATATCGAGCAGAGCGTTGGGGGTAAATGAAGAGACGAAGGCTCCTCCAGCGATCATCTTCAAGACATCACGCCGATTGAAAACGGCATTGTCTGAAAGCCGATTCATTTGCTCTTCCTTTTCCAGGTTAGAGTGAGAGTCAATAATATAGAAAATATTTTTTCCCCTGTCAAACACATTGGCCGGATAGTTAGCTCTAAATCCATGAGAAGGGTAAGGGTGGGGGCCGTCAGCGCATTGATTTCCCCAGTGAGGCTTGTTCCCGCGAAGCTTGTGCCTGCGCAAGAAGGTAATGGAAAATCAGTAAATACGGAAAATCAATAAATAGGAATTAGATCCCTGTCTGCAGAGGGGCATGCTTCGCTATCCTCTCCCTTCGGCAGAGGAACTGTGCCCGCTCATTCCTTATACGTGTATCTAGAGATATTAACTTTTTGGTGATCCTTGCCAAGATCCAGAACATATAGAACCATAAAAATTTGCTTCCCAAGTTCCAGATGCTTGATCACCACTGCTTGAAAAAGTTCCTTTGATGGTGAGAGAACAATTTCTTGATGGATCTACATAATTTTTAATCTCAAAACTACGGTTGGAAATAGACCAACCTGGACTAGTGCTAATACTAACGCTACCACCCATCGTAACTGGGCCACATTTAAAATTTGAAAAATTATAGGTTATTTTGGTTATGTAATTGCTGTCAGAACTCACGATAAAATCAAACGTACCAAAACCTGCCGTGGCAGTCCAATCACCTGGTTTTACAACATTTGTAGGGAGTGTAGTAGTAGTGGTTGTTGTCGTGGTGGTAGTGGTTGTTGTAGTGGTTGTTGTAGTGGTTGTTGTCGTTGGTTGAGTAGTCGTGGTCGTCGTCACTGGAGATGTAGGTGTTTTTTTGCCATTACAGTGGGGAAAAATAATTAAAGATAAGAATAAAAAAGCCAAAGCTAGGATTTTTGTTCTCATAATTCCCCTTTCTTCATTAAGTTTACCTGCTAATATATATAATTAACAAAGAAAAGTGTCAAGATAAAATAGGCTAAAAAGTAAATAAAAAAAGTTACTAGGCCAAATGATCTCAATCAATTTCTATTTTTATTGCTAATTGTCCTCCTTGCAAATTCTATCCTATACATTCTTTAGGCTGCCACTTCTTGGAATCGAATCGATTCTTTGATTAATCCCTCTCTTTTATCACCTTATTAAGATGAATAAGAGCTCATAGGGGCTTCCTCGCCCCATGCCTCACCCTACTCAATTCAATCTGGATATTTAACTAATCACGGTTTTGGAGATGCGTCCGCTAGGATATAGACTGAATTTTTTTTATGAAGAGAGACAATGGATTTTAGAAAGTCTGTGGGTGAAGTTCACTAGACACGCAGGCGATATTTGTTTGTTCATTTGAGAAAAAATACTATATATAGTATCTTATTTATTTAATAACTATATATTGATATTTTTAAGCCATAGAAAATTCTTTTTTTACCTTCATATCATGGATTGCAGCTGCGCTTTAAAGGCTTCCTGGCTGAGAGAAAAATTAATGAACTTTGGGACTATCAGGTGTTTGAACACGGCCATTCGATGAACAACGAGATCCTGCACATTTTGTTGATTATCTTCGCTAGATGGGTTGGCTTTTTATCTAATCTAAAGATACTCGCCTTTGCCTTTTTTCTTCAGGATCTCCACAATATCCTTAATCCTCTGATCTTGGCCCTTATGACAGATAAGAAGCGCATCTTCGGTGTTGACTATGACAAGGTCCTTGACTCCGATAAGGACATTCAGCTGATGAGGATTATGAACAAAACAATGCTCAGAGTCCAGGATGATACTCTCTCCCCTGAGAGCATTCCCTTTGTCGTCTTGAGGCCAGATGTCGACCAGGGAAGACCACGCACCTACGTCTGACCAGCCAAAATCTCCCTTGCCCATCCGGACGCCTTGGGCCTTTTCCATCAAGGCATAATCAATAGAGATGGAAGGAATTTCGTCAAAAATAGCCTGGAATTGGTCCTGGTCGCTGCGTTCAAAAGCACTCAGAACATCTCTCCAGTACCCGAACATCTCAGGAGCGAACTGTTCGAGCTTTTGGGCAAAGACAGCAGCCTTCCAGACAAATATCCCTGAGTTCCAACAGTAGTTTCCCTGCTCTAAAAAGGACTGGGCTTGTTCCAGCTCTGGTTTTTCCTTGAATTCTATGACCTCGAAAAAGTCCTCCTCCCTGATCTGGGTTAATTTTTTTTCGGAAAACTGGATGTATCCGTATCCAGTGGCCGGGAAAGAGGGGGGGATGCCAAAGACGATCAGATCCTCATTGTCTGAAGCCGCTTCAGCTCCAGCCTCTAATTTTTTAAGGAAAACAGGGATTTTTTTTATGAGGTGATCAGCAGGCAGGGCAGCCACGACCGCCTCTGGATTCTGGAGGTAGATCGAAGCGGTAGCCAAGATCAGCGAGGGCGCTGTGTTTTTGGCTTGAGGCTCAACCAAGAGGTTTGATTCAGGGATGCTGGGAAGGAGATGTCGTATGAGATGAGTCTGCTCCTGGTCGGCGATGGTGTAGATATGAGGATAAGGGATGAGGGGCAGAATGCGCTGAACAGTCTCTTCAATCATAGTTTTTTCGCTGATAATCGGAAGAAACTGCTTCGGTTTTTTCTGGCGGCTCAAAGGCCAAAACCTGGTCCCTGTTCCCCCTGCCATGATTACAGCCCGCAAGTCCATTTTTTTCCTCGAATCAAAAAATTATATTTATGTCTCTGTCCAACCTGGTTCTGATTGTTCCGGAAAGACAAAGACAGCAATAGGAGGCATACTTTTCAGAGGAGACGGTTGAAGAGATCATGCCTGTGGTCAAGTGTCGGCCAACCTTTGGATGACCTTCTCGACGGTCTGTTCGACCTCCTTTTTTATGGCCTCCAGGTCTTCTTGGGTTTTGGCCTCGAAGCGCAGCACCAGGTTTTCCTGGGTGTTGGAGGCCCTGACCAGTGCCCAACCCGTCGGATAATTCGCCCTAACCCCGTCAATATCGATGATGGGATACTTCTGAGAGAGTTCTTTTTTGACTTCTTCGACGATGATAAACTTGACTTGATCCGAAGCATATATTCTTATCTCTGGGGTGTGGACCATTTGGGGAAGGTCTGAGAGCATCTGAGAGAGCTTCTTATCCGATCGAGAAACAATCTCCAGGAGCCTTGCCGAAGAATAAATGGCATCATCGAACCCGAAATACCTGTCAGCAAAGAAGATGTGGCCGCTCATTTCTCCAGCCAAGAGGGCTTTGTCCTCCTTGATTTTCTTCTTAATAAGAGAATGGCCTGTCTTCCACATCACCGGCCGGCCCCCTAGGTTTTGAACCTCATCATACAGGAGTTTGGATGCTTTGACCTCGGAAATAATCGTGGCACCTGGGTTTTTGGGGAGAATATCCCGGGCGAAGATGATCATCAGCTGATCTCCCCAGATAATCGACCCCTCATCATCGATAACCCCAATCCTGTCGCCGTCTCCGTCGTAGGCTATCCCCAGGTCGGCCTGGGTTTCCGACACGGTTTTAATGAGATCCCGGAGGGCCTCGGGAAGAGTCGGGTCAGGATGATGGTTGGGGAAGGTCCCGTCCATTTCGCAGTAGAGCTCGACGACCTCACAGCCCAACCTTTTGAATATCGGAGAGGCGACAATACCGGCTGTGCCGTTACCGGCGTCGATGACGACCTTTAATTTTTTATCGAGTCTGACATCTTTGATAATGAAATCTTCGTATTCAGAGATGATGCTGCTGCTGGTTCGAGAACCGCCCTCCTGTTGGGTAAAACTCCCTTCCTTGATAATGGTATAGATATCCTGGATGGCTGGTCCGAAGAGAGTGTCTTCTCCCACCATGATCTTGAAGCCATTGTATTCCGGGGGATTGTGGGAGCCAGTGATTATGATCCCAGCTTCCTTATGCTTGTCGTATATGGCGAAATAGAGGAGAGGAGTGGGTATGATGCCTAAGTCGACGGCAGAACATCCGGTAGACAGAAGGCCTTTAGTCAGAATATCGGCAAAGGCAGGTGAGCTGATCCGGCAGTCTCTGCCCAAGGCCACCTCATTTCTGTTGTGCTGTCGAATATAGGTGCCTATACCTTTCCCGAGTCGTTCGACCGTTTCAGGAGTGAGGTCTTTATCCACGATTCCCCTTATGTCGTATTGTCTGAATATGTCAGGGTTGATGTTCACATCATTCCTCCGTTGGCCAGCGGGAGTAAGAGCAGCTGGATGAGCATAGAATGATCCAGGCCTTCTTTCCTCTCCGCTGTTTAAGGATTTTGGTTCGTTTTCTTATCTTTGGTTATCTGCCTCGAATCGGCGAGGTTTTTAAAATTAACCTCGACCATATTCCATTTGTCTTGGGCTTCGAGGATAAATTCGATGAATTCCCTTACAGCCCCTTTCCCTCCAGGTTGAGAACAGACGAAATGACTCTCTTTTTGCACTTCAGGGTGCGCATCGGCTACGGCTGCAGCTAAACCCACGGCTTGGAGAACTGTCAGATCCCCCAGATCGTCCCCGATGTAGGCAACCTCTGCGGGACTGATCTGGTGTTTCTCCAGGATTTCATCCAGGCTTCTTTTCTTATCCAGGATCCCCTGATGAACTTCATCCATCCTGAGCTTTTCAGCCCTTATCTCCAGTGTTTTAGATGCTTTTCCGGTGATGATACCCGTTTTCAACCCAGCCAGATGAGCCAGAAGAATTCCTGTTCCGTCTTTGACATTATAGGTCCTGAGCTCTTCCCCATCAGGGAGAAGGAGAAGGCTGCCATCGGTCAGGGTCCCGTCCACATCCATCAAGATCATTTTTATTTTTTGAGCTCTCTGTCTGTTGGTCATCAAAACATCTCTGTCCGCCACAGGTCATGGAGGTGGAGGATGCCTTCAATCTCTCCCTTTTTGTTCTTAACAATCAGGGAGGTGATCCTGTTCTCTTCCATGATATTCAGGGCCTCGGTCGCCAGGTCATTTTTGGCGATGGTTTTAGGTTGGGGGGTCATACAATCCTCAGCCGTCTTCCCGAGGAAATCCTTTCTGTATTTCTGGACCATCCGCCTCAAGTCGCCGTCGGTGATGATGCCCAGCAGCCTTTGCTGTTCATCGATGACACAAGTCATCCCGAATTTTTTTCGACTCATTTCCTCCAGAACATCCTTCATCAGGGCCTTCCTTTTGACTCGAGGAATCTGTTGGCCCTTGTGCATCAGATGGGCAACCTTGAGGAGTTTTTTTCCTGCCTGCCCTTTGGGATGGAAAAGGGCAAAATCCTTTTCTCCGAATCCCTTTTTCTTCATCAGAGCGATGGCTATAGCATCCCCCAGGGCCAAGGCGGCCGTTGAGCTTGATGTCGGAATTAAAAATGATGGTTCTGCCTCTCTCTCCACCTTGGCCTCCAAGACGATATCACTGTATTTGGCCAGCTTGGAATCCTTATCTCCCGTGATACTGATGAGTTTGACGCCGATTCTTTTTACGAAGTCTAAGAGGTCGATAATCTCCCGGGTTTCCCCGCTGTAGGAAATCGCGATCAGGATATCATCCTTGAGGATCATGCCCAAATCCCCATGTCCGGCTTCTGCGGGATGGATGAAGATGGATGGAGTGCCACAGCTGGCTAGAGTGGCAGCGATCTTGCGGCCGATAAGGCCTGACTTACCCATTCCGGTGATGATCACTCGGGCGTTTGAATCATGGATGAGCTCGACGGCTTTAGCAAAATTTTCGTCCAGCTTTGAGGCCAGTGACTCCACGGCTTTAGCCTCTATGTTCAAAACTTCTTTGCCTATTTTCAGGATTTCTTTTTTTCTCATCGGCTCATTTTACCCTAGAAGAGGCCTTGATTCCTGTCCCTCCACTCTTTAAGAGACAGGATGGATGCCAGAAGAGGTTTGAGTCTATCCAGACTGAGAGAATTGAGTTTATCAGATAAGGCCTTCGAAGGGTTATCGTGGACCTCAAGGAAAAGCCCGTCTGCTCCCACGCAGACTCCTGCCTGGGCTGTGATGGGAATAAATTCCGCTTCTCCTCCTGAGAAATGGCCCTCTCCTCCGGGTTTTTGGACACTGTGGGAGGCGTCTATGACCACGGGAAATCCCCATTTCTTCATGATCGGGATGGAACGGACATCAAAAATGAGGTTGTTATATCCGAAGGAAGTGCCCCGCTCGGTCAGGATGATTTTTTCGTTCCCTTGGCTTAAGGCCTTATCGATGACATTTTTCATGTCATACGGAGAGAGAAACTGTCCTTTTTTGATGTTTATCGCTTTTCTTGTTTTCGCGGCTTCGACGATGAGGTCGGTTTGGCGGCTGAGAAAAGCGGGGATTTGAATCACGTCCAAGACCTGAGAAGCTTTTTCGATCTGCCCAGTTTCATGAACGTCAGAAACCACCGGGATGTTTAACTCCTCTTTTATCTGCCTGAGAATATCCAGTCCCTTCTCGAGGCCTGGGCCGCGGTAGGAGTTGTGGGAGGAACGGTTGGCCTTATCATAGGAGGCTTTGAAAATAAAGGAAATCGGCAGGCCCTCACACGTTCTCTTAATCTCCGCAGCCATCAAAAAAGCATGGTTCTGACCTTCGATGACACAGGGGCCGGCCATCAAGAAAAAAGGATTCTCTCCACCGACCTTAATATTGTTATTGATGTTGACTTCTCTTGCGGCGATGATCATAGCTTGCTCCGATAAAGGCCTTGAAGAGGGGATGAGGTTTAAGAGGCCTGGATTTAAACTCTGGGTGAAACTGACATCCCAAAAACCAGGGATGATCCTTGATTTCTATGATTTCGACCAGATTGTGGTCGGGATTTTTCCCAGAAATAACTAGCCCAGTCTTGGACAGGCGTTCTTCGTAGGCAGGGTTGAATTCAAAACGGTGCCGGTGACGCTCACGAACATTGGCCTTTCCGTAGGCCTGTTCGGCGAATGTCCCCTTGCTAATGCGGCATAAGTATTGTCCCAGTCTCATTGTTCCACCGAGCTTTTGAACATCTTTTAGCTCTCTCCATTTGAAGAAGATTCTGTGGGGAGTCTTGAGGTTGAACTCAGTGCTGTTTGCCCCTCTAAGACCGGCTGTTTTTCTGGCGAATTCTATGGCGGCGCATTGCATGCCCAGGCAGATGCCGAAGTAGGGCACTTTATGTTTCCGCGCATAGGTTACGGCCTTGATCTTTCCCTCTATCCCCCGGATGCCGAAACCTCCAGGGACAAGGATACCATCGGCCTTATCCAGGATGGCTTCTGCTTTGCTCCTTTCCATTTCCTCGGCTTCCACCCAGGAAACTTCGAGCTTCAGGTTGTGAAAGGTGGCAGCATGAATGAGGGCTTGGGTCAGGCTTAGGTAGGAATCGTGCAGGCCGGCATACTTGCCGACTAAAGCAATGGTCACTTTGTCCAGAGGATTCTTCATCCTCTCGACCATCTTCTTCCACGGACTGAGGCGGCGTTTTCGGGACGGAAGGTTCAGCTGTTTGAGGATGATTTTATCCAGTTTTTCCTTGGCAAAAATGAGGGGAATCTCGTAAATGTTATCCGAATCCTTGGCCGTGATCACGGCTTCGAGAGGGACGTTGGTGAAAAGAGAGATTTTTGCTTTAATCTGCTCACTGAGAAACCGATCCGTCCGGCAGAGGATGATATCCGGCTGGATCCCGATTGCCCTCAGCTCTCTGACGCTATGCTGGGTGGGCTTTGTTTTGAGCTCTCCAGAGGTTTTTATGTAGGGAACTAGGGTCAGATGGACGAAAAGGGTGTTCATCATACCCAAGGAAAGCCGCATCTGTCGGATGGCCTCTAGAAACGGCTGACTTTCGATGTCTCCAACCGTCCCCCCGATTTCGACGATGACGATATCATTCGCATCAGCCACAGAGAAGAAAGCCTGCTTGATTTCGTCCGTAACATGGGGGATCACTTGGACTGTTTTCCCCAGGTAATCTCCCATTCTTTCTTTCTGAAGGATGCTCTCGTAGATCTTGCCTGCGGTCCAGTTGTTGGCTCGACTGGTCAGGGTAGAGGTGAATCGTTCGTAATGACCCAAATCAAGGTCAGTCTCTGCTCCATCGTCAGTCACATAGACTTCTCCGTGCTGGAAAGGGCTCATCGTACCCGGGTCGACGTTGAGATAGGGATCAAACTTCTGGAGGGTGATTCGGTAGCCGTGGCTTTCCAAGAGTCGCCCGATGGAAGAAGCGGCAATGCCTTTACCCAGAGCGGATAGCACTCCACCGGTGATGAAGATGAATTTACTCATTCGGATGGTCTCTTAAGAAGTTTTCAACCCTGATTATATCCTCTGGAACGTCCACACTCAAGGTGGGATATTTTGACTCGATGACTTTTATCCGGTATCCGTGCTCCAGAATCCGGAGCTGCTCGAGTTTTTCTGCCAATTCCAGCCGGGAAGGAGGAATCCGGCGGAGTTCCATCAGGAAGTCCTTTTGATAGCCATAGACACCGATGTGCTGCAAAAAATAGTCGCTTGCTCGGAAAGGAAGGGGTGAGCGGGAAAAATACAGGGCATTACCCTCATTGTCGGTTACGATTTTCACCGTGTTTGGCTCGCTGAGAAAGTCGAGGTCACAATTCCGGACCGCCAGGGTCGCCATCGGGACAGATTCGTCTTGAAGAAAAGCCACCAATTCATCGATCACATCCCCCCGGATCAGGGGCTCATCCCCCTGAACGTTGATGATGACAGGGGTGCTTATCTTCTCGGCCACCTCTCCTGCTCGTTCTGTTCCAGAGCTGTGATCGGGCGAAGTCATCCAGGCCTCTGCCCCGAATCCCTTACAGGTCTCCAAAATCCGCTCATCATCGGTGGCGATGATCAGACGGGTCAGGGATTTGGATTGACAGACCTGTTCATAGACCCGCTGGATCATCGGTTTCCCTTGAATGAGGGCCAGCATTTTCCCTGGGAATCGAAGAGATTGATACCGGGCAGGGATGATGCCAGTGGCCTCTCTCAAGGTTGGGATCCTTCTTGAACCTTCTTTTCGGGTAATATCTGGGGAACTTTGTCGGTCGTCTGACAGTTGGCTTCGAGATAGGCCCCTTCTTCCACGATCAATTTCGGAGTGACAATCGTGCCGATGACTCGACCGTTGGTGTGGATTTCGACCTTCTCACGAGCCTGGATATTGCCCTTGATCTCGCCGCTTACGATAAGATAACCCACTTTGACGTCGGCTTCCACTCGACCATGATCGCCGACAATAAGAATGGATTCAGAATCAATTTTCCCCTTAAAACGGCCATCGATGCGGAAGGAACCCTTGAACCGCAAATCTCCCTTGAACTCTGTCTCTTTGTCGTAGAAGCCAGTAATCTTGGTGTCGTCTATTTCCTTTCTTTTTTCTTTCATCACTCTTCTCCTTTGATGTGTTCATAGATTCTGTTTAAATCGCCCATCGAAAAATAATAGACTTTGATAACGCCTTTATCCTGAGTCCCAGAGATAGAGACTTTGGTTCCCAAGATTTTCAGGAATTCTTCTTGGAGGGCCATTAAATCGGCATCAGGGGGGTGCGTCTCTCGCGGAAGAGCTTTAGACTGACTCTCTTGGGTCATTCTCTCTGCCTCACGGACAGAGAGGTTTTCTTGGACAATCTGATGAGCAAGCGAAACCTGTCGGGCGTGGTTATCAACAGAGAGAAGGGCCCGGGCGTGGCCCATGGTGATTTTCCCTTGTTTTAGGTAATCCTGGATCTCTTTCGGGAGCTTGAGAAGCCGGAGATAATTCGTCACCGAAGTTCTGTCTTTTGCCACTTTCTCCGCCAATTCTTCTTGGGTGCAGTCCAATTCCTGAATGAGCTTCTGGTAGGCCATGGCAATTTCTAGCGGATTGAGGTCTTCTCGATGTAAGTTTTCCATCAAAGAGGCTTCCAGCTGTTTTTCGCTGGGCAGACTGCGGATGAGAACGGGAATTTTTTTGAGGCCGAGCTGTTGGGCGGCGCGCCACCGCCGCTCTCCAATTATGATTCTGTAGAAATCTCCTTCAGGGACGACGATGATCGGCTGGAGAATTCCGGATTCTTTGATAGATCGAGCCAGTTCCCGCAGCGATTCGCTACTGAAATTGAGTCTTGGTTGGAGCGGATTAGGCTTGAGTTGATCGATGTCTAAATCGGCGTAACTATCCTCTTTCAGGAATCCATACTCCTCTGGAATGAAGGCTTTTAATCCCTTTCCCAATGCTTTCTTTTTCATTTCTTTAATATCTCCCGAGCCAAGTCAAGATAGGCTTGAGCCCCTTTGGATTTAATATCGTAGAGCAGGATGGGCTTACCAAAACTGGGGGCTTCAGCCAATCTCACGTTACGAGGAATTATGACTTCGTAGGTTTTCTCCAGGAGGGAGCTTCTAATCTCCTGGGCGACCTGTTTAGAGAGGTTTGTCCGTTCGTCATACATGGTGAGCAATATCCCCTCCAGAGCCAGAGTAGGATTCAAGTAAGTTCGGACTTCATCGAAGATCCGGAAGAGCTCCGGGATGCCCTCCATGGGGAGGAATTCGCACTGGACGGGCACCAGGACAGAATCAGCGGACGTCAAGGCGTTCAGGGTGAGAAATCCCAAGGAGGGGGGGCAATCGATGAGGATAAAATGAAAAAACTTTTTCACCCTCTCCAAGGCCGACTTGAGTCTCCTCTCTTGGTTATCTTCTTCGTAGAGCTCAGCCTCGACTCCGGCCAGCTCAGGGGAGGAGGGGCAGATGTAGAGGTTATCGAGCGAAGTGGGGCGGATATAATCCATGATGTAGAGGCCGTTCATCAGAGCGGGATAGATTCCCTTCTTCTCTTCCTTGTTCCTACCCAGGCTTGCCGTAGCCATCCCCTGGGGATCCAGATCGACAATCAAAACTCTCCGGTTGTTGAAAGCCAAGGAGGCGGCGAGGTTTATGGCCGTGGTTGTTTTCCCGACTCCCCCTTTTTGGTTGGTGATGGCAATAATTTTATTCATGTTTCCCTGAATGTTCCACGTGGAACATTTTTACGGCCCAAGATCTTCAGATAGACATGAAGGTTGACGATTGCTGCTGGGGTGACCCCTGGGATTTTCTTGGCCTCTCCGATAGTGCGCGGACAACTTTTTTCTAATTTTTCCCTCACTTCTCGAGTCAAACCTGGAATTTTCTGAAAATCCACACCTTTGGGAATCCTTTTCCTGTCCATTTTTGCGATCCGGGCAATCTCGATCTCCTGCCTTTTCAAGTAACCCTCGTATTTGACCTCTGATTCGATGTGCCGGATTTCCTCCTCGGTCAAGCTGTCATCAAATTGTCTATATTCTAGCACATTTTTGAATCGGACTTCAGGTTTTTTTAGGTAATCCTTAAAGGATATCTTTCCGCCGGCCTGGGTTTTGACTGTCCCTTTCTCGAGGAAGACCATGGTTTTGTTTATTTTGTCTTGCTTCCTGAGGAAAGAGTCATAGTCATCCTGTTGGATTAGCCCCAACTCGTACCCGTATTGGGTCAGTCTTTTATCTGCGTTGTCGATGCGGAGGTGGAGCCTGTACTCCGCCCGGGAGGTGAAAAGGCGATATGGTTCTTCAACGCCTTTGGTGATGAGATCGTCGATGAGGACACCGATGTAGGCTTCATTCCTGCCCAAAATGAAGGGCTTTTTATTTTTCAACTTCAGACTCACATTGATGCCAGCCATCAACCCTTGAGCAGCGGCCTCCTCGTATCCTGAGGTGCCGTTGATCTGGCCAGCAAGGTAGAGGTTGCTGATCTGTCTCGTCTCTAGCGTGGCCTGAAGCTGGGTGGGGAGCACGGCGTCGTATTCGATCCCGTAGGCTGGCCTTAGAATTTTCGCCTGGTCGAGCCCGGGGATGCTTCTCAAGATGGCCTTCTGGACGGGGAAGGGAAGGCTTGTAGAAAGACCGTTGACATAGACTTCCTCTGTCTCCACACCCTCAGGCTCCAGGAAAAATTGATGTCTGTGGTGATGGGGGAATTTGACCACTTTGTCTTCGATAGAGGGACAATAACGGATCCCTATTCCTGTGATTTTTCCGCTGTAAAGGGGAGACATGTCGAGGCTTTTCAGGATGATTTTGTGGGTTTGGGGCGTTGTGTGACCGATGTGGCAAAGGATTTTGTTCTCGAGTTTCTTTTTTGTCCTGAAAGAAAAGGAGACGGGCTTATTGTCTCCTGGCTGGGGAATGAAGCGCTGCCAATCTATAGTTTGGCTGTGGAGTCTCATCGGAGTGCCCGTCTTCAAACGGAATGTTTTAAGGCCAAGAGTTTTAAGGTTTTGACTGAGCTCGAGGGCGGAGGGTTCGTTGGCTCTCCCCGCGGCATAACTTTGAAGGCCGATGTGAATTAGGCCGTTGAGGAAAGTGCCGGGAGTCAGGATGACAGCTTTACCCATGATCCTGTTCCCCTCTAGGGTCATCACTCCTACGGCTTGGTGGTTTTTTGTCAGGATTTTTGTGACAATGCCTTGGAAGAGCGATAACCTGGGGGTCTTTTCCAGCCAGCTTTTCATGGTCAATCTGTACAGGGCCTTGTCCGATTGGGCCCGTGGAGCCTGAACAGCCCCTCCCCGACTCCTGTTCAGAAGCCGGAATTGAATTCCCGTCTCGTCTCCGATAAGTCCCATCAGGCCGCCGAGGGCATCGATTTCTCGGACAAGATGCCCCTTGGCCAGACCTCCGATGGCGGGATTACAGGACATTTGAGCGATTGTTTCCAAGTGGATGGTGATGAGGCAAGTCTCAAGCCCTATCCGGCTCGAGGCGTGGGCGGCTTCGCATCCCGCATGGCCGGCTCCGATAACGATGACATCATATTCATCCAGAGAATTCATCCTGTCTCCTATTTTCCTACGCAGAACCGGCTGAAGATATCCTTGATGATGTCGTCCACCTGGATTTCTCCTGTGAGTTGACCTATGAGTGGATTGGTCTTGTGGAGTTCTTCAGCAGCCAGATCTTCGGGATAGCCTTCCTCGAGAAGTCGGCAGCTCTGTTCCAAACAAACCAGGATTTCCTCCAGGAGAAGCTTCTGACGAAGATGAAGGATGACCTCTTCCTGCTGATCCTGAATCGGGACGAAACGGTCATGGATCATGTCCCTCAGCTTGTCCAAGTTTTCTCCTTTGAGGGCTGAAATTGCTAAGGAGGGGTTATTTTTCCCTCTTTTTCTGATGGCCTGGGTGTTCATTTTTTGGGGGAGATCCATTTTATTGAAAAGGATGAGAAGCCTTTTATCTGCTAACTTATCCAAAAGCTTGATATCTTCAGAGGTTTCTTTCCGGGATAAGTCGAACATGAGGAGAACGCCGTCTGCCTCAGCAATCAGCTTTTTGACCCTTTTGATCCCTTCTCTTTCCACAGGATGGGAAGGAGCAGAGAGGCCGGCCATATCGATGAGGGTAAACAAGGAATTATTAATTTTTAAGGATTCCTGCAGATAGTCTCTTGTTGTTCCCGGATAGGGAGTGACGATTGCCCTTTCAGTTTGGAGGAGGGCATTGAACAGAGTTGATTTTCCTACGTTTGGCCTGCCTGTGATGGCCAAGGAGAGACCTTCTCTCAAAGCCTTTCCGAGGTCATAGCTGTCGAGGAGCTGTTTTAGGCCTTTAATTGTTTTTTCGAGGGTGTTAAGAATCTGATTTTTACTGATCTGGAGGTTTTCATCGGGGAATTCGATACTGGCCTCGATTTGGGATAAGATATGGATGATGCTTTTCCTGAGGTTCATGATCCTGCTGGACAGACTTCCCTTGAGCTGATGGAAAGAGATCTGGGCCTGCTGGAGAGATGAGGCTTGGATGAGATCGTTGACGGCTTCAGCTTGGAGGATATCGATTCTTCCGCTGAGAAAGGCGCGGAGCGTGAATTCGCCGGGGTGGGCAAGCCGGGCTCCAGCTTTAATCCCTAGCCGGACGATTTCTTCAAGGATCACCGGACTTCCATGGCAGCTGATCTCGACCACATCTTCCCTAGTGTAGGTGTGGGGTTGAGGAAAATATGTCAAATAGGCTTCCTCAAAGTATTTCTTCTGCTCAAAGTGGTACATCTTTCCCAAGAGGGGATGGCGAGGTTGAATTTTAATCTTTTGCTTCCTCGGCTTGAATATTTTTCTAGCCACTGGAAGAGCCTTTGTTCCGCTCAGGCGCACGATTCCCAAACCCCCGTATCCAAGGGGAGTTGAGATGGCGATGATCGTATCTTCAGCCATAGCCCCTATATAATAATTCTTGACGCCGAAAACGTAAAGCTCAACCGGGGTTGTTTGTTATCAAAGTGTAGCATGCTGGAGGGCGGAGTCGCTGCTTATATTTGAGGATAATCCTTTGGCGCTGAGGTCTAAACCTTAAGCCCTCTGCTGAAGAAATGAACGCTGGCGGGTGAAAATTAGGGGATTGCTCCAGACAAAAAAATCGAAGGAAGAACCGTGGAGCTAAGAGTGGAATCAAACGATCATTACTTATTAAATATATATATTTAATAGAGTATTGGGATTTTTATAGAAAACAATTTCCTGGTTGGTAGACGGTCATTCTTCCTTGGATCGTGGTTTTAGAGGGAAGATTTTGATTCTCTTTAGGAATCCTTCACCAAGACTTTCTGTTGTGATCCCTGGGATTTGATTGACAGTGATGTGAATGAGCCGCCTTTCGTAGGGATTCATCATCTCGAGGATCTCATCTCTTCCTGTTTCTTGGACTTGAAGAGCCTTTTTTTGGGCAAAATATCTCAACTCTCTCTCTTTTTTCTTTCGATAAAAATCACAGTCTGTCTGGACTTTTTGAGAGGAGATCTTGTTGAGAAGATGTTGGAAGGCCAGGAGGAGAGAGCCATCTTTTCTGAGCAGAAGATGTTTATCCTTCCCATCAAAGATCAAATAGATAATATCGTTTTTTCTCTTGACATGATAGTTAATCTCGAGGGGAAAGAGAGGCAAAAGCTTGTCCAGGAATCTCGAGACTTTGTTTTCTCCCTCTTCTTGTTTGGGCCAGGCGCGGATGACGATCTCCTTGCCCTTTATCCCGAAGAGTTTAGTTTTTTCGGTCACAACCTCGTAGTTAAACTGAGAACGAGGCAGTTTCAGGGCGTGCTCGGCGGTCGAGATGACTTCTTCGAGATTCCTGCCTTTGAATTCCTGCTTCTCGTTATTTTTTTCTTCTTTTTCTTCCATGCGCTTCTCGCTTTTTCTTTTGCATGAGGCGGTTCATGATGTACTGTTGCCCGATCTGGAGGACGTTGTTGGTCAGCCAGTAGAGGACAAGGCCGCTCTGAAAATTCATGAAAAAGATGGTCATGATGACGGGCATGATGAGCATCATTTTTTGCTGGGTGGGGTCAGCGGAGGTGGGCGTCATTTTCTGGCTTATGAATTGAGTGACCCCC
>Ga0209427_10000533_pt1 | contig 40770 bp, 28 predicted proteins | sample DeeMarSWOR136_30_FD_187465 | JGI IMG/M metagenome (GOLD analysis project Ga0209427, IMG submission 187465) | Marine sediment microbial communities from White Oak River estuary, North Carolina - WOR-1-36_30 (SPAdes) (version 2) | ecosystem: Environmental > Aquatic > Marine > Intertidal zone >...
CAGTTGAAGGCAGAGAACGAGTCGTTCAAGCAGAAGAACCAGTCGTTGGAGCAGAGGCTTGACGCCTTGGAGACAAGAATGAAGCGATATGAGTCTGTATTCGTGAAGTATTAACAGTTCCCTGCTCGCGCAAGGACAAGCTTTGGAAGGAGAAGAAAATGAAAAATAGAACAATGTTAGCGATGTTGCTGCTGGCTTTGGGTCTGATCGTCTGCACGGCCAGGTCGGTCGGCGCGGAGCCGATGGGTACGGCGTTTACTTATCAGGGGCGGCTCATCGTTGATGTGAACGATGTCAACGATGTCAAAGTGCCTGCAAATGGGCCATACGATTTTCGGTTCAGGCTGTACGATGGCCCCGACCCGAACGTCGATATGGACCTGGGAGGTGCGATTTACTGGGATGAGGTTGAGATAAACGACGGGTACTTTACGGTGGTATTGGATTACGGTGCCGATCCTAACATTAACGGGGAAGCCCGCTGGCTGGAGATCGGCATACGCGAAGGCCAGCTCGAGGACCCCAATGAATATCAGCTTCTCTGGCCGCTGCAGCAGATCATGCCGACGCCGTACGCGATATATGCGCAGAATGCCGGCAAGCTGGATGGTCATAGCTCGAGCTACTTTGCCCCAGGCATGCACAGTCACCATTCGCTTGATGCTGCCGATGGTAGTCCAAAGGATGCGGTTTATGTTGACAAGAACGGCCAAGTTGGGATTGGCACGACGATGCCGGCGGCTGAACTCCACGTTCTTGGGGGCAAGCTCAGAGTAAACACAGCACCGATAGGAGGCTATGCTTCTGAGATAGATGGTAGCACAATTACAGGAATGTGTCAGGGCTGTCCACCAGGAACGGATAGGCTGCATTTGGCGGTAGGGGACAATCAGGGCAGCATTGTGATGGTCGAAGGCGGCGGCAATGTCGGCATCGGCACCGCGAATCCGGGTGCTAAGTTGGATGTCGACGGCCAGGTCAGAATTAGAGGTGGCTCGCCTGGAGCAGGCAAAGTTCTAACATCCAATGCTACGGGTCTTGCCAGTTGGCAGAGTGTTGCCGGTGCCGCTGACCAGGACTGGGAGGTTGTCGGATCCGATATGTACTCAATCCCATCCGGCAATGTTGGAGTCGGCACGGCGATGCCAGGGGCCAAGCTTCACGTTGTTGGGGGCAAGTTGAGAGTAAATACGGCAATGATAGGAGGTTATGCTACCGAAGTAAATGGTTCCACAATTACAGGACACTGTCAGGGCTGTCCGCCTGGTGCAGACAGGCTGAATTTGGGGGTAGGGGACGATCAAGGCAACGTTGTGATGGTCAAGGATGGCGGCAAAGTCGGCATCGGCACGACGAACCCGGATGCGACCCTGCAAGTTAACGGCACAATGAAGATATTTGGCACATGGACGAGCCGCAACGGGGGGACGGTCTATCGTGCCGGTACAGATGGTTTCTTTGTTGGATATGCAACCGGGCAAGGCTCTGGGACACCGACCATAACCGTATATACGGACGGCAGTAATCCTCCTACCACCGTGAGAATAAAGCACGGAATAGGCAATAATGACCATTTTGGGTTTAATTTACCTGTGAGAAAAGATGACTACTATCGGGTTGTCGAGGATGACATTGGCTCGAGCCAATATTATTGGTTACCATTAGGAAACTAAAAAAGAGTCGGTGTGTTTCAGCAAGGGCGGCTCGTATAGTGCCAGTTGAGTTTGCGATATTATGGATACGTGCGGTTATGTGAAGGCGGCTGTCATAGCTGCGGCGGCTTTTGTTTTGCTGTGCTGCGCGGGTAGGGGGCAGAAGTGTGCGGCTAAGGGTGCTGAAGGTTTGGATGTGCTGCCTGTTGAGCCGTATGTGGATCCGGGGCAGCTCGACGTGAGCTGGCCAAGGCACAGCCACGTCAAGCAGCCCTGGCGTGGGTTTCTGGAAACCAAGCCTGCCGTTGAGCTATTGGACGGGATCGGCATCTGTTATCATCATCACGGCGGCAAGCTCGAAGTTCAGCTCGGCCTGCTGGCCAAGGCCGGCATCCGCTGCATAAGATGGGAGCAGCCATTCGGCAGCTATGACCCCGACCGCAGGAATCTTAGCGAACGCGCTGAGGAACGCTACCGCGAGGTGCTGCGTGTCTGCGAGAAGCTCGGTATCACACCCATTGTCCTGCTGAATGCCCATCATGGTGTGCCGTGCAAGATGAAGAGTTTTGATCGCCGCGTGATGGCCGATGCGCCGAAAGGGACGACCGAGCTTGTACTCGATTCCGTGGATGAGCTTCGGCCCGTGCACTGCGGCACGAACGGGCTGACACAATACTGGGCCGGCGAAGTGCTCTTCACGGAGGTCGATAAGAAGCGTAAGGTCGTCAAGCTCTCCAAGCCGCTGCCTAAGGCTTTTAAGAAAGGTGAGCGCATCCAGTGTGTTGATCTTTTCTACCTGCCGCTTCACCCGGTGGGGACGCGGGAGTTTGAGCACACGGCCGGCGGCTGGGTGGACTACGCTCGCACGATCTGTCGCATCGCCCAAGACGAGGGCGTGCAAATCGAGATTGAGATATGGAATGAGCTGTCGTTCGGCTCGAATTTTTTTGGCGGGCGCGGCATCAACAGCTATTGGCCCGGCCATGTGGAGTTCAAGAAAGACTTTCTCCAGCCTGGTGGTCATGCCTGGGAGGTGGCCAATCGTACCGTTAAGATGGTCAAGAAGGAGTTTTCTGGCGTCCGCGTTATCTGGGGCTTCTCCAACACCACTTTTTTTCACTGTCCGATTGAGCAGCTTCCGCCGGGCATCGATGGTCAATCATATCACCCGTACGGCACGGGCTGGCGTGACCTGCCGGAGCGTGAGCAGGCGCCGAAGCAGCCCTGGCGTTGTTTGGAGGGACACTGTCCTGAGTATCAAGTGATTATGGCTGAAGGTTGGGCACATACCTTTATCCAGTGCGAGTCGCTTATGCATTTGCTTCGGCCGGATAAGCGCTTAACGGTAAAGCCGCGCGACACCAAGCATTTCCATCACTATATCACTGAGCACGGCATCGTCCCTGCTGAGGCAGGCATTAAGGGCGAAGCCGAGTCACTTCGTTTGAAGGAGAAGTTCCTTGTCCGCTCGATTCTTTTCTGGCTGAATAAGGGCTTGACACGTATCACTATTTTCCAGGCTGGCCCGGAAAAGCACGACCATGGTATGGGTATCAGTCTTTCAAAGGCGCGCCAGCTTGAGGAATTGCCACCTGACGAGGAGCTTGACGAGTGGCTGTCGCCCGCACTTCGGTCGCTTCGCCGGGCCGTGAAGGTTTTCGATGGCGCCGTGCCGATAGTCGAGCCGAGACAGTTCGATATAGAAGTCACCAAGTTTGGCAGGGAGCGAAAGGTCTTTGAGATGCCCGATGACAAGCGCCCCCTGTACTTTCGCGATTTGTTCACAATACTGCCATTCCAGGTCACACAGCGGAAATTTGTCTTTGTATGCTATGTGATGTCACGGACTTATGCAGTTGAGGATTTGCAGGATGTGACCTATCGCCTGACGATTCGGCCAATTGATGGTGAGAATTGCGAAGCAACTTACTATGATCCACTGGCCGACCGAGCCGTCGGCAGTCATATCCACAGCCGGTCGAACAGGTCACTGACCATCGACCTACCTGCAATCGATACACCGCGATTTCTGATCATCGATGAGGGCAGAAGGCTCACTGCCCAGTCGCCAGACAAGGCCGCAATGTAGCACTGCCCAAAATGGACGCTCGGAATCATTGACCCCGTTAGAAATCGTCAAATAAGCGGTACGGTAGAAAAACGCGCAGATTTTTAGCGGGGTTGACAGTGCCATGGGAGAAGGGTAAGTTATTACGAAATTTGTGGCTTTGTTGTTCACGGTGCTATCGCTATGAAGATCTTATTGAAATGGTTGAATGATTATGTCGAGACAGGGCTTGGTGTTGAGCAGATCGCAGAAGTTTTGAGCGATTTGGGACTTCCTTGTGAGGGGATAGAGTATCACGATGATGATGCTGTCCTCGCTGTTGAGGTGACCAGCAACCGGGGCGACTGTTTGAGCTATATCGGTATCGCTCGTGAGCTGGCTGCTGCGACCGGCAAGGATTTGAAGATCCCAGAAGTCAAGCTGGATGAATCGGATAAGGACGTCGCGGCGTTCGCCAGCGTTGAGATTGTCGAGCCGGATTTGTGCGGCCGATATACTGGGCGGATTATCGAGGGTGTCAAAGTTGGCGCATCACCAAATTGGCTCAAGGATCGGCTTGAAGCCGTCGGGCTGCGAAGCGTAAATAATGTTGTTGATGTGACGAACTATGCAATGCTGGAGACGGGTCAGCCGCCACATGCGTTTGATTATGCAAAAATTGCTGAGGGCAAGATAATAGTCAGAAGAGCTGTTGCTGGCGAACGTATCGTAAGTATCGACGGCACAACATGCGAGCTTGATCCCAGTATGCTGATAATTGCCGATGCACGGCGGCCGGTAGCTGTAGCGGGTGTAATGGGTGGCCTGGACACCGAGGTTAGTGGCAGGACGGTGACAATCCTTTTAGAGGATGCGTATTTTGACCCGGTGAGTGTGCGCAGGACGTCTCGCAAACTTGGTCTGCCTTCCGAGGCAGCTTTCCGATTCGAACGGATAGTGGATATCGAGATGGTTGATTGGGCTTCCAAGCGGACTGCACAACTGGTTACGCAGGCAGCAGGAGGCAAGGTCGCCAAGGGCGTGGTCGATGTCTATCCTAAGAGAAAGGCTGCGGAGGAGGTGACATTGCGGCTTTCACGTTTGCGCAAAGTGCTTGGCATTGAAGTGCGTGCGGAAGAAGTGCTGAGGATTCTGAAGGCGCTAAATTTTGAGCTTCGGCACAAGGATGATCTTATAGTCTGCACGGTACCATCGTGGCGTAGTGACATTTATCGCGAGATCGACCTGATCGAAGAAGTCGCGCGTGTGCACGGCTATCATAAGATACCAACGGAGCGGAAGATTGAAATTGAAGCGGTGCCTGTTGATGCTCGCCAGAGATTGACCGAGTCGATAGGAACGTACCTGAATGGTTGCGGCTTTTATGAAACGATCACTGTGGGTTTTATTGACAAGGGCGTTGCTGAGCTTTTCACAGACGCGGATGTCAAGGGACATTTGGGCGTGAAGGACATCTCCAGAAAAAGCGCGAATCTGCTTCGTCAGACACTCTTAGGCTCTTTGCTGGGTGTTTTGCAGACGAACGTTAACGCCAAGAATTTGCCGTGCAGGATGTTTGAGATTGCAGATACGTTTGTGCCGAGCGAAAAAAAGGGGAGCTTACCTATCGAAAGGGCCAAGCTGACTCTGGTCTGTGACGGTGAGCTGCGCGATTTGCGTGGTGTGATTGAAGGGCTGATAAAAAGCGTCTACAGGGATGCTCAAATCGAGTTTAAGCCTGCGGAACTCGTGTGGGCGGAGGTTGGCGCTGAGATTGCGATAGATGGCAGGGCGATTGGTGCTGCGGGGATTTTTTCGCAGGCGGTCAGAGAAAGATTTGATTTTAAGGAGGTGACGCCTTGCGGTGCGGAGCTGGATTTTGGAGAGCTTGCGGACCTTGAGAAGGGCGCCTTAAGAGTCAAGCTGATTCCAAGATTTCCTGCGATACAGCGAGACCTTTCGATCGTGGTGGAAGAGAACATTCGCTGGGCGGACGCTGTCGAGGCGGTCAAGAGCAAGGCGCCTGATGAGCTGGAGGATATCCAGTTCGTTGGCATATATCGCGGCAAGGGTATCCCTGCCGGACGCAAGAGTGTCACGCTTTCGCTGCGGTTTAGAGATGAGGATGGCACACTGACGCACGAGACGGTCGACCGCTTCCAGGCCGATATCGTAGAGAGCCTTGCCGAATCCGTTGGAGCGGAGCTGCGAACAGTGTGATTTGGCTTGCAACAAGGAATTTGCCCAGAAGAAAAGAAAGGCGTAGGGCCAAATTATAGCGCCAGAGAAATTGAAAACAGGGTAATAATCTGTTATAATCTGATACGTTGATCTGTCAGAATAATGGGAGGAATAGTCGTGAAGAGAAAAATGACTATGGTTTACTGGAAGGGAGACAAGTATTGGCTTGGAAAGCTGCTTGAGCACCCGGAAATCATGACCCAGGGAGAGACCCTTGAGGAGCTGGAGGAGAATATCAAGGATGCGTATCTGCTGATCGCTACGGATGAAAACGCATAAAATCCAAAGCCTGTGGCTCAAGGAGGGATTCTGAATGGTCACGCACCGCAAGCACGAAATCCAAAATCCTAAACACGAAACAATATCAAAATTCAAATGTTCCAATTATCAAGGAGGTTTTGAGCATTTGCTTATTTGATGATTTGAATTTGTTTAGGATTTAGAGCTTAGAATTTAGAATTTGTAACAAACGATGGCCAATCCGGAACATCTGGAAATCCTAAAACAAGGCGTCGAAGCCTGGAACAAATGGCGCGAGAGAGAGAAGAAAAGAAAGGAGAGAGACAAGAAAACACAGAAACAAGAGGATGAAGTTCGACCAGATCTAAGCGGTGTGTACCTGCACGAGCCAAACCTTAAGGGGATCAATCTCGATCGGGCCGACCTCAGCGCCGCTCGGCTCAGCGGTGCAAACATGGGTCGAGCTTGTCTGCGGGAGACGAACCTGATCACAGCAGATCTCACAAGAGCGGACCTTAGCAGAACTGATCTCATTAATGCAAATCTGACCGGCGCTGACCTAACCCAGGCGGTGCTTCGCGATGCAGATCTGAGCGAGACTAAGCTTGGTAGGGCGAATCTTACGCGCGCGGACCTGAGCAGGGCCGACCTCAGTTTTGCCAATCTCCTTGGAGCGATCCTCAGTGACTCAAACCTTACTAAGGCAGAACTTTTCGGCGTGGACCTCTGTGGGGCCGACCTAACGAGAGCCAACCTTCAGGAGGCCGACCTTGAGGGAGCCGACCTCAGGGGCCTCAACTTTACGAAGGTGAAACTGAGCCAGCCAGACTTCAGCAAGGCGAACCTGCGCGGTGCAGACCTTCGGTGTGCGCAACTCGACAGAACGGACTTCAGCGAAGCAGACCTCAGCACGGCGGATCTTCGCGCGGCTCGACTCCAGAAGGCCGATCTGACGCGCGCGTGTCTCCAACGAGCCGACCTCACCAATTCAGACTTGCGTTATTGCAGCTTAGTGGGGAGCGATCTCACTGAAACGCTATTGACCGGAGCCAGATTATTCGGCACGGCAAGGGATGATTGGATAATCAAGGATGTGGGATGCAAGTATGTATACTGGGATGAACGGGGTGAGCAAAGATATCCCAAGGATAGGGACCTCGAGCCGGGTGAGTTTGAGCGCCTTTATGAGGCACTGCCTACCATTGAATATATCTTTGAATACGGTATGTCGGCCCTCGATCCTCTGATAATGGACCGCGTTGTGCAGGCCATCCGGGAAAGACAGCCGGAGTTCGATATTAAGGTCGATTCGATAAATGCACGCGGACTGGCACCTTCAATAAAATTTACCGTTCAACACGAAGAACATAAAGAACCGGCACTTGAGGAAGTGCGGAAGGAATATGAGGAACGGCTAAAGCGCTTAGAGGCAGACAAAGAGCGTCTTTATGACTTGTTTGCATTGGCCATGGAAGATATGAAGTATAAGGATCGGCTGCTTGAGCAGAAAGACCGACTATTGGCAGAAAGTGTTGCGAGAATTGGCGATACTATCACTACTGGCCCGGATAGTGTTGTGGTGTCCCGTAGCTCTAATGTCACTATCCAGCAGTCTGAGAGTTACGCGCGCGAACTTCAGAAGGCTATTGCTAAGCAGCCAGCGAGAAGTACGTACTTCGGGAAGATCACAAAGCGATTTGGCAGATTGACCAGGAAGAAGGCACTGGACATCATTGGTGGGGCCATCGAGGATATCGCGAAGGGGCAAGTCAAGGAAGCTGCAAAACAGATTGTGGAGCTTGGCAAAGACTTGGGGCCGCTTTTTGTAAAGATGGCCCCGATAGCGTATGAGTTTTTTAAGGATATCGTGACGTAATTGGTTGAGCCATCCCCAAGCTGCGCTTGAGGCTGCCACCCAGCAGTAAGTTACGCAACGCCAAATACGCAATACGGTTTTACGTTTTTTTCATTCCAGGCGGCAGTTCGATTCCGACGGGTCCCTTTGCTTCCTTGAAGTCTACTATGATTTTGACGGCGGCCTCCGGGTCGTCCACTACCGTGAAGACATTCAAATCGTCCGGCGATATAAACTTGTGCTCGGCCAGCATCTTTTGCTTCATCCACTGAACGAGTCCGCCCCAGTAGTCACTGCACATCAAGATGACGGGGAAAGATGCCTGTTTTAGTGTTTGAATCAAGACGAGTGATTCAAAATACTCGTCCATAGTTCCGAAACCGCCGGGAAAGACAATAAACCCATGGGCATATTTCAGGAACATGACCTTGCGGCAAAAGAAGTATCTGAAATGCAGGGACAGGTTCTGGTATTCGTTTGGGGCCTGCTCCAGCGGCAGTTCGATGTTTAGGCCGATGCTTTGGCCGTCTGCTTCTGCAGCTCCTTTATTTGCCGCTTCCATAATTCCGCCGCCCCCGCCTGTTATTACAGCGAATCCTGCCTTTGCAATTTGCGCGGCAGTCTCTACGGCGAGGTTGTAGTATTGGTCACCTGCCTTTGCGCGGGATGAGCCGAAAAAGGACACGGCAGGGCCGATGGTAGCAAGCTCATCAAATCCCTCGACGAACTCAGCCATTACTCTGAAAATCCGCCAGAGGTCTTTAACCGGTGTTTCAATAATCTCTATCATGGAACGAAGCTCTCCTTCAGTATTGAGGTGCACAAGTTACAACGCACTTGTGCTCCTATGCACTTTTTCTACCATAGAGCCGGGTTGTCTGCAGCAGGGCAGTGTTTTGATACCGGGCAATTCTCACAGTTCGGTTTACGGGCTTTACAGATATTTCGGCCATGAAGTATCAATACGTGGCTGAACAGCGTCCAGCTCTTCTTTGGTATTATTTCGGCTAAATCGAATTCCAACTTTACGGCATCGGAATTTTCGGAAAGACCCAGCCGGCGAGAGAGCCTAATAACGTGGGTATCGCACGCAATCGCGGGCTTGCCGAAGGCATTGCCCAGTACGACATTTGCCGTTTTTCTGCCCACACCTGGAAGTGTTACGAGCTCTTCCATTGTGTCCGGGACTTTGCCGCCGTATTGCCCGGTCACTGCTGTGCAGGCACCCTTAATGCTGATTGCTTTGTTGTGGTAGAAACCGGTGGTTCTGATATCCGACTCGATTTGTTTGACGTCAGCCTTTGCCCAATCCTTGGCCGACTTGTATTTTTTGAACACCTCTTTAGTCACCATGTTGACACGGGCATCCGTGCATTGTGCCGACAAGATTGTTGCAATTAACAGCTCCAGTGGGTTTGCATGCTTGAGTGCGGTGCCGGCATTCGGGTATTGCTTTTTGAGAATGGGCCAAATCTTTTTGACTCGCTCGGCCGCCTCTGTTTTGTTGACCCTTCGGCTTCGCTCAGAATGGGCCTTTATTTTCGCATTTATTGCCATGGTGTTTGGAGGTCTATTGCTTGTCAGGAAGGCTTTCCAGAGATTTCTGCAATTCGTCGGCAAAGAAAATTCCATTCCATTTAGTTGGTTCTTTCTTGCCTGGTATAAACAGCATACTGACGGGCACTCCCGGCTCGTTGTAGATGTTCTTCAAGGCTAAGGTCGCCGGGGCGTCTTTTTCTGAGGTATCGGCTTTAATTGCCAGAACGCCTTTTTGCCGGATCAGCGTTGCGATATCCTTGCGTGAGTAGGCTACCTTTTCTGCGATTTTGCAGTTGAGGCACCAGTCGGCGGTGAACTTAATCAGGACGGGCTGTTGCTGCTTCAAAGCGGTCTCGACTGTGTCGGAGTCGTATTGCTGCCAGTCAATAAGCTCAGCAGCCGGTGCGGGCAAGAACATCCATCCTGCTGTGACTGCAAGAGCGATGGCGATGATTCTGATAGTCCACTTGCGGGCTGGTCTTGTTCCGTAGCTCACCCAGGAGCCCCACATCCAAACGCAGAATGCCAGGACGACGGCAAAGTACAGTACACCTGCGATGCGGGTTTCAGGCAGTGCTGTGATAAGCTTTACCGCGATAGCGAGCAAGATAAAGCCGACCGTTTGCTTGAACAGCTCCATCCAACGTCCGGCCTTTGGCAGGCCCTTCAATAAGCCGGGCATTGAGGTCAGCACGCCGTACGGCAGCGCCATGCCGACGCCTATGACCATGATTGTGAAAGTGGCTAACAGCAGAGGCTGAGCCTGTGCCCACGCAAAGGCGGCTGCTAAGATCCCGAAGCTGCACGGGGTGCTCAATATGGCTGCCAGAAAGCCCATGCCGACGGCTCCAGAATAGCCTTTGCCGGAGCTGGATTTTCCGGCGATTGAAGACGGCAGCGTAATCGTGAAAAGGCCGAACATGAAAAGTGCCAGCACCACCAGCAGAAGGGCCATTGCCGCAAGGAAGGCTGGATTGCGGAACTGGTCGCCCCATTGCAAGACCGTTCCGTAAAAGATTCGCAAAATGATATTTGCGCCAGCGAGCGCTGCGAAGAACAGTAGTATTCCAAAACAGAAGGCGAGTCCCATCGTTACAGATTTGCCTCTGGTTTGCTTTGCCTGTTCGACAATGCGCATGACGATAAGAGGCAGGACCGGCCAGACGCACGGCATGATGTTCAGCGCCAACCCGGCGATAAACGCCAGACCGAGAGCAAACCAGGCGGAATAGCTCGGCCCTTCAAGCGCCACGTCTGCATCGCTTGTCGTTTCAAGAGTGAGCGGTTTCCAAGCGTCCCGCTCACTCCAATTGACAGTCGTTGTGAGTGTTTTCTCAAAAGGCTGCAAGCAGACCATGCTCGTGCAGGCGATGCCGGTAATCTTGACCTCAATGTCAGCGTGTGTAGGCGGAGGGACTGTTTCCGGGCGAGCGGCATCAATTGGCACAAAAACAGTGAAATCGCCGACGTAGACCTCGACATTTTTGCCTACGGGGTCTTTGAAGATATCCCATTTGGGAAAGATGGCGTTGCCGAGACTCAGGTCTTCGGATTCGGCTTGAACGTTGAGATCCATGCCGGGTGCCGGAGCAGTCTCGGGCTTTGCGTAGAAGTGCAGGTCGTCAGTTCCTTTGAAGATGACTGCGATGCCGAACTTGGAGTCCATTCGAGCAGGCTCGAGGTACGCGGATGAATACTCGAGCTTGTATCTTGCTAATTCGACCGGGCGGCCGATGCTATCGCCGGGGCTTATAGCGGCGGAAGCTGTTGAATTTGGGCTGCCTGCGTCCTCAAGCTGGGCATAGCCGTTGACAGCAACGAAGCAGACAGCACACAAGATCGTAACAGTTTCTCTCCACATTTGAATCCCGCAGGTAATTGGAGCAAGGATAATGTTAGCTGGCCGCCTGTTCTTCTTGCTCAGGTTTTGGCTGCTCGGTCTTGGCTTGCTCGGCGGCTAACAAGTCACCGACGGTAGGCTTATCGAGCTGGCCGCCTTCCAGAATTAGTTTGACATCATCAGCGTCCAGGGTTTCGTACTTAAGCAGTGCCTTCGCTATTCCCTCGAGATGGTTTCTGTTTGATTCTATCAATTCTTTTGCTTTTTGGTATGCCTCGCCGGTAATCCTCTTAACTTCGCTATCAATCGCTTCGGCTGTTTTATCCGAATATTCTCTCTCGCTTGGCAAGATGTACATGAGGTCCTTAACGCCCAAATCCGGCCCATAGCTTATCGGGCCGAGCTGGTCACTCATCCCCCAGGTCAGGACCATTTGCCTTGCGATCTTAGTGGCTTGCTCAATATCCGCCTGTGCCCCGCTGGATATATCGTCACAGAACATTATTTCTGCGATTCGCCCGCCGAAGCACACTTGCAGCAGCGCCATGCAATACCTTTTCGTAAACATGGTTCTGTCTTTTTCGGGCAGGGCAAAAGTTGCTCCGCCCATTGGCCCGCGAGGGATGATACTTACCTTGTGCAATGGGTCTGCATCTTTTAGCAGGGATTGAACGAGCGTATGGCCGGCCTCATGATAAGCGGTAATTTCCTTTTCCTTCTCGTCGATGACTTTGCTCTTTTTTGCCCTTCCCCACCGCACCTTGTCTCTAGCCTCTTCAAGGTCAGCCATCTCGACGTAGTCCTTATTGGCCATGGTTGCCATCAGAGCAGCTTCGTTAATAATAGCTGCGAGATCCGCTCCCGTGAACATGGGTGTCCCGCGTGCCAGTCTGTTGAGATTGGTATCCGGTCCTAATTTTACTTTTTTTGCGTGCACGTTCAAGATATCGGCTCGACCTCTCAGATCCGGCAACGGCACAAAGATTTGCCTGTCGAATCTACCGGGTCGTGTGAGTGCATGGTCCAAAATATCACCACGGTTTGTCGCGGCAATCACTATTACCTGGTCGTCCGTACCGAAGCCGTCCATCTCGACCAAGATCGCATTAAGCGTTTGTTCGCGCTCGTCGTGGCCTCCGCCCACAAAGCTGGCGCCACGTTTGCGTCCGATTGCATCAACCTCATCCAGGAAGATAATACAAGGTGAGTTGTCTTTGGCCTGCTTGAACAAATCCCGTACGCGAGACGCCCCCACACCGACAAACATTTCAACGAAATCGCTGCCCGATATACTGAAAAATGGGACGTCTGCCTCGCCGGCTATTGCCTTTGCCAGCAATGTCTTTCCGCAGCCGGGCGGACCTACCAGTAAGACGCCGCGTGGAATACGGCCGCCCAGCCTTTGGAATTTCTTAGGGCTTTTGAGAAATTCGATTATCTCGGTTACTTCTTCCTTAGCTTCTTCGACACCAGCCACATCTTCAAATGTGATTTTAACTCGGTCTTTGCCGTGCACTCGATGCCTGCTTCGACCGAAAGACATGAGCATTCCACCGGCCCCACTGCGGAGGTTCCGCGCAAATATGAAGTAGATAATCCCAATCATCAAAAGCAACGGCAGTAGATACTGCAACAGCATGTATACCCACACTCGAGGAGGTTCGGTATCTATCTTGACGCCATCCTTTTTCATTTGCTCAAGCAACCGTCCCAGCCAGTCAGCATGTACTTCTTGCTTGTAATGAACAACAAAGGAGGACTTGCCTTTACCTTTACGACTTGCAATGCCCTGCTCATTGAATTTGCCCGTAATCTCGGTTTCTTTTACAGTGATACTTTCTATGTGCTTGTTCTCGACGTGATCTACAAATTCATCCCATCTAATCTTCTCAACGCCCGGCCATTGCTGCAGCGTCATCATGACCGTGAATATTGCGATTGCAATTATCAACCACGTGAAGGGCCCGCGCCTGTAGCCGGGCGACGGTGGCTTTTTGCCCGGTTTGAACTGTGGGCCACGACGGGGTTGCGGGCCCTTTTTGTTTTGATTGTCCTTCATAATTTAATAACTTGCTTTCTTGCCTGTCTTATATCTTTAGTTTTTCACGTTCTTGCTACCACTTGTTCTCCATGAATTCTACGATTCTTTGGGCGAGCTTGTTTGCGGCCAGTGTCGACGCGTACCCGAAATCCTGCATTTGGTACTCAGAATAGGTAGCTTCGGCACTTATCGACTGATTGTCTATTAGTAATTCACCCGTTTTCAGGTTTTTCCAGTTTACAACCGCCTGGAGTTGCACTTCTTTTTCGAGTGCCCGGCCCATCTGGCGCTCCATGCTCAGTACGGATTCATTTATCTGCGCTATATGGCCGCTCATTACGGTATCAGCCCGGTCCCTGCTGGTCACTATTTTATAGGGTGTCTCTGCTTCGATTCGCTTGGCCAGAGCATCGGACAGTTGATATTCCACTCCACGTCGGAAGGTTTGGTTGTCGAACATCTCAAGGTAGACACTTTCCAGGTCTTCTGGAAACAGGGATTCGCTCGAGTAGCCGGTTATTTCGGTGCAGCCGCTGAGACTCAGAATAGGGTGCAAGAGAGCATAAGAGCACAGGAGCACAAGTATGCTGTGGGCTGTGCAGCTATGAGCGTTTTTGGGGGTCTGGCTGTTCATTTCTCCATCTTTTCACTGCCGAGGTTCTCGCCGAGCATTTGCCTTGCCAGTTGTGCTGCGTCACTCTCGGGCCAATTTTGTATTACCATGTCATAATGAAGGTTAGCCGCTTGTCTATTGCCGGTTCTTTGATAGTATCGGCCGATGTTGAATTGTTTGTGGGCCAATTGCTCGTCTATCTGTTTCAATGTCTTGTCAATACCGAGTTCTTCGGCTGCTTCCGGGTACCGTGCCTTAAAATCTGTATAGTAGCTCTTGGCACTTCTGAGGTTCGCGGCGTTGTAATTTGGGCCTTTGTAGGCAGCATACTTACATCGAGCCATGCCAAGAAGGGCGTCCTTGGCTATTTCGCCGGTCGGCCATTGCCACGATATCTCCGACCATTTGAGATACGCCGGGCTGAATTTTCGCTTGTTTTCATAGTATTTTGCCACTGTCACGGCAGCTTGAACTGCGATTTCTCTGTCGTCGGCTCGCTCAGTGATTCTCTCCATAATCTTGATGCCTTCGGCATGAGCCTTCATTTTGAAGATTCCGAACACACTTTTCTTCTGACCGGTAAGGAAGGCCTTGGCTATCCTGAACTGTCTTCGCAGGGCTGCTTCATAAAGTTCGCTGTCTTGATAGTCTTTGTCCAGGAATTTATTGTATGTTCTTACCGCTTTGACGAATTGCCTCTTGCACAGGAGCAATTCTGCTTGGATGAAGAGATCCAAATCCTGCTCATCGATTTCGGGGAACTGTTTCTTGAGTTCGGCCCATTCCTTTCGCAGGGCCTCCGTTTTGCGTGCATTTATCAGTTTCTCTGTTCGCGCCACGACCATCAGGTATTTATCCTTGCCTTCGGTCGGTGCGGGCTTCCACTGCTGGTCCTGCTCCAATCGCCAGGTATCCGCGGAGACCAATCCGGCCTGTTGCGCCAGGATGAACGCCAGCGTTAGCATTCTAAGCTGTATTCGGTGTTTCAACATAGTCCGACCCCAGTAGTACTCCTGAATTCAGACATTTCGCCGTACCCATTCAGCATTATACCTGCTCTTGTGGCCGTTGCAAAGGCGCACTGCAAAATATCGTAATCTTTTGATTTTTTGCTACAATTGGGATTTCGATTATGTTAGCTTGTCTGGCCGATTATACCATGTCAAAATAAGCACGTGTTTTGAAGTGAGTTTTTGTGGAGCCAACGTATTGGAGGTGCAAAATGACTAAAAATCTACAGGCGGCACTTGTGGTTGCTGTTGGCTTTGGCCTGGCATTTGTTGCTGGCTGCAAAACTGACGGGCCAACTGGAATTCCCTTTGTTGCGCCAAAGGTCCGTCGCATCGGGGTTGATGATTACGTGGACAAGATGAAGGCCGGCTGGATTGGCCAGATGGCCGGTGTGGGCTGGGGCGGGCCAACAGAGTTTCACCATAAGGGCGAGATTATACCTGTAGACGAGATGCCACAGTGGCAGCCCGACATGATCAACCAGTTCCAGCAGGACGATATTTACGTCGAAATGACTTTTCTGCGGACGCTGGAGCAATATGGCTTGGATTGTTCGATTCGTCAGGCAGGTATAGACTTTGCCAACAGCGGCTATTCACTTTGGCATGCCAACAGGGCTGGTCGGGATAATTTGCGCGGGGGGATAGCTCCGCCCGATTCGGGCCATCCTGAGTTTAATAAGCACGCTGACGATATAGACTACCAGATAGAGGCCGACTATTCCGGTCTAATTGCGCCTGGTCTGCCTAACGTAGCCATAAAGCTCGGCGAGAAGTTCGGACGATTGATGAATTATGGAGACGGTCTTTATGGTGGCCAGTTCGTAGGCGGGATGTATGCAGAAGCCTTTTTTGAGCAGGATATGGAAAAGGTTGTTCGAGCCGGGCTCAAGTGCATTCCCAAGAACAGCCAGTATGCCGAGTGCATCCGCGATGTGCTGGCGTGGTACCGGCAGAATCCTAATGACTGGGAGAGAACGTGGCAGCTCATCGAGGCCAAGTACAATCGGAATCCCGCGTATCGCCGCTTCTCGTGTGGCGGCGCCGAGAGCGATTTTAACATAGACGCTAAGATCAACGGTGCGTACATTGTGATGGGCCTCTTATACGGCAGAGGGGACCCAGATATGACCATCGTTATCTCGACGCGATGCGGTCAGGACTCTGACTGCAATCCCTCGAATGCCGGCGGCGTACTGTTTACCAGTATCGGCTTTTCGAAGCTGCCTGATAGGTTCAAGTCCGCTTTGAATCCGGAGGGAAAGTTCAGCCACACGCCGTATAATTTCCCGACGCTCGTCCAGGTGTGTGAACAACTTGTCCGGCAGGCCGTTCGAGCTGCTCGCGGACGTATCGAAAAGGGCACAGACGGGAGGGAGGTGTTCGTTATTCCGGTCATTAGGCCGAAGCCGACCAGGCTTGAACAGTGCTGGGAGCCGGGCCCAATCGCCAACAGCCGCTTCACGGAAACGGAGATGGCCAAGATCACGGCTATCACCGGCAAAGATCTGTCCAAGGCGATTTCGGAATTCGCGCCCGGATGGAAGGTGACAAAGTGTGGTGAAGATATGGACCCAGGCCTCTACGCTGAGAAGCGGGGTAAAAAGAAGGTGCTGGTAACGCATCCGTTAAATCCCACTACTGGGTGTGTTATAAGCCGAACGGTGGATGTTCCGGCGGACAAGAAGACGACTCTCAAATTGGTGGTTGGCAATGACGAGCGTGGGGATTGGGACTTGATCGTTAAGGCCGACGGAAAAGAGCTTCTGCGAAAGACCGTAGGTGAAGATACGGCTCCGGGTGGCTGGATGGATGTAGAGGTTGACCTGTCACGATATGCCGGCAAGAAGGTCAAGCTGGAGCTGGTAAATGAGCCGACCGACTGGCGTTTCGAGGCTGGCCACTGGGCGCAGATTTCGCTCGAACGCAGATGACGTGAGGCGTTGGGGTCAAGGAGCTGCAAGAATGGTAGGAAATTTTAATCGTCGCGAGTTGCTAAGAAGATCACTTGTGGGTTCTGTTGTGGTGACATCAGCTCTAAGTCTCGAAGAGAAGGCCTTATTGGCAGCAGCTAAGAGGCCAACAACAGCGCCGCCCGAAGGTTCCACTAAGGATCTGCCGGCTGGCAAGATCGGCAATGTTACGATTAGCAGGTTGATCTGCGGCGGCAATCTAATCAACGGCTATGCCCACAGCAGGGATTTGATTTACGTATCCGAATTGTTAAGCCACTACTTCACGGATGAAAAAGTCATCGAGACCTGGCAGGAGAGCGAGGAGAGCGGGATCAATACGGCCATAGCAAACGTAGGAAGAGGTGCCAGTGAAAACACCATCGGAGTCCTGAACAAATATTGGAAGCAAAGAGGAGGCCAAATACAATGGCTTGCACAGTGCGACGTATTCGAAGATGACCTGACGGGTGTCATAAAACTCGCTATAGATAACGGGGCTGTCGGCGCTTTCATACAGGGTGGTTGTGCGGACAGTTTCGTCGCAAACGGTCACGTTGATCTGCTCGGAAAAGCCATCGAATTTATCAGGCAAAATGGATTAATTGCCGGCTGCGCCGCCCACGCTATCCAGGTGCCGATAGAACTGGAAAAGGCCGGTATCGAAGTGGATTTCTATATGAAGACGCTGCACAGTCATGATTACTGGTCGGCTACTCCCGCAGAATGCAAACCTCCATTTGGCCTGCCTCCGCACGATAACATGTGGTCGGCCACTCCAGAGCAGACGATTGAATTTATGAAGCAAGTGAAAAAGCCTTGGATTGCCTATAAGACCTTGGCCGCCGGCGCCATCCATCCCAGCGATGGCTTCAAATATGCCTTCGAAAATGGCGCTGATTTTCTCTGCGTAGGTATGTTCGATTTTCAGATTAGGGAGGATGTAATAATAGCCAAGAATACCCTGTCGGGCAAAATGGCCAGACAACGGCCTTGGCGAGCTTAAAGAAATCTGGTTCCTCTCACCAGACCGTACGACAAAAACACGGAACGTTTCTGCCTTAGCGCTTTCGCGGCTTCCCACGCGACCGAACCCAGCTTTCCCCGATATGGCCTTTGTAGGATGGGACCTGCCCCACCATTCTTTCTGCCCCTGGACCTAATATTGTACTTTCTTGCAGGGTTTTCCCTTGAAAGTCCGGTTCTTGCGGTGTAGGTTTCCTGTAGTGGTCGCACCCCGACGTTTAGAGCCATGAGCAAAGTTTCTTTAGCGTGCTCGCCCTTGGCAGCCCGCCGACGGGGACGGAGTTTGCCCGGCCAGACGCCGAAGGAATAGAAATGAAGAAAAGTTGGGTGTTATGCCGACAGTTGGGCAGTTGTGGGTTCTTATCTGGAAACCATATATACATAGTTCGAATGAAGTTAGACATACGTATCATAACGTTATATCGCTACTTTGGCTATGCTGCTGCGCAGATGCGGACCTTGTTCAGACAGCAAATGGACAAAGAGGGAAAAGAATGGTTGGAGATGATGAGAGATGACAAATTGGGGCTTGTGTTCTTCCTCTTCTCATGGCCCGGACTGTACCTCATGTATTCCTACGCGGGGACTTACCTTGTTATTGAAGGATGGAAAAATCTTGGCTTGCACGACCCGACCATCGACAAGTTGATTGAATCGCCGTTTGTGGACAGACTCAGACTTTTCCGAAATGCCACGTTCCACTATCAGAAAGATCCAATGAGTTGGAAACATCTCCAGTTCTTTGGGGCCGAAGAGGAAAGAACCGAAGTATGGTTGAACTCCCTATACAGGGAGTTCGAGCGATTCTTTGGCGAGAACACCTTGCCCATTCCGGACAAACTGAAGGCATCCTTCAAAGACAAGACGCACGTGCAGATTGCACAAGCCATACAGGAATACTGGAAAGAAAATCCATTCGCACAATCCCCTGCAGGCGACGTCCTAAAGGCCGCGCCTGAGGAGTAACGTTAATTACCGCGAGGATAAAGCTATGAACCGAAGCACCCTCATTCTAGCATTGATAGTTTTTATAGCCTTTACTCTGGGGGCACTACAGTGGCTCAATACAAATGCAAGCTGGAAGCAACAAATTACAGTCGTACTCAAAAGAATCGAGACTTTAGAGCAAGCAGTAGAGGCTCTAAAATCTCGTAGCGATAGCAAGCCAAATGATGACATTATTGACACAAGGAGTACAACGGAAGACGTTGTAGACCAAGATGACCTGGCAAGGATCACCAAACGATTGCAAAGTCTGGAAACACTACTTACAGAACTGAGTAAACAATCTCTTGTCGAAAGGCCAATAACCGAAGAAGAAACTGTTGCCCAAAATATACAAATAAGCCAGACTGTAGAGCAGTACAGAGAACGGTTGAACCATCTAGAGGATACTATTCAAGCACTTCAGCATCAGCTCGATATGATGTTTCAATCAGTATCACCAGTTGCCGATCTTGGTTCTCGTGAAGCAGAACTAATCCGCGCGAATAGGTATTATCATGACTTGGATGAGCCCAGTACCGCAGTTCAAGCATATGCCTCATTACTTGAAAGATACGAATTGACATATGAAGAAACCCTGATGGCGCTTACGAATTCCGCAGATTCATTTGACTCAGCTGCTCAGAAGCGGTCCTCGTTTGTTACAGGCAATGCCTCACTACTATCATTACTTGAAGATAGAATAAGTCAGTTACAGAAAGAAGATCAAGGCCTTCTGTTCTTTACGTTAGCCAATGGGTGTATGCACGGAACGTGCTACGAAGATGCTTATAGACTCTACCGGAAGGCTATTCAAACACTGCCGGATAGCAAAGAGAAGGTATCAGCATATTGGAGCATGTCTTTTGCTGCGCGATATGCACTGGGAGAAGATGCATTCTTTGAAACATTGAGCCAGGGTCATAAATTGGGCTCTGAATTAGGTCTTGATGTGTCGAGCTTTGAGAAGGAAATTGATGCACCCAGAGAAAGGAATTAACCGCTCGATTCATCGGACCCGCTAACGCGGTCCGATGATCTGGATCGTTAGAAGCTTCGTAATCGAACCCTCAGAAGACTGCGTTGGTCTTTTGAGGGTTTCTTTCTTTGAAAAGGATAATTAAGGGTCTCCGCCTGCACTCTCCGTGTCCCGCCGTCTGTAAGAGGGCGCTATTTACGTGCTTATAAAGCACTTTTTTTCATTCTTCTCTTTACTTTTGTTTGAAAATATGTTAAAATACTTGTATGTTTACTAAAAGAGTAAACATGACGTGCCAGCAGCTTGCCCCTTTTATTGTGGGGGGCACCGGATATAGCGGTCCGTAAGGGCTCCATAGGAGAGAACCGCACGGCTCAGTATCAGCAGATACAAGCACACGAAGCTTCATTTGTAAAAATAGGTAAAGTTTTGAACATAGTCACGACAATTCGTGTTAATTCGTGGATGGTCGATACGCAATACGCAATACTCAATACGCGCGACAAAATCGCCTCTACAATCGTCGAGGAATCTCTACAAATCGCCCTATTTTTTTGCAAAACAAACCCAATTTCCGAAAGACTGAAATGGACATAAAGCTTTTTATCACAAAGGATTATGAAAATAAACTCAATCCGACACTTGGTGAAAACAAACCCAATTCAAAGCCAATTGCCCAAGAGCCCCAAATGAACGTAACCCCAACCCAAATAACCAGTTACCCTTTACCATTTACCAATTACCAATATGCAAAACAAACCCAATTCAAACCCAATCAAGCTTGTCCTGACCAGAGCTTGCCCTGAAGCTTGCCCCTCAGGGGCGCAGTCGAACGGGTCGAACGGACCCAATTTTGCTTCGTATTCGTGTAATGTATTGTTGTCACACAAGTTGTGAGTTATCAAGTAGTGCAATTTGGAAGAGATGTGAAAAATGGCCAGAGATATAAACCGTCGTCAGTTCTTCAAAAGATCGCTCATGACTTCCGCCGCTGTTACGTCGGCTTTGAGTCTTGAGGAGAGAGCTTTGTTGGCAGCAAGCGCCAAACCGACCAAGCCGCCGGCTGGTTCGGTTAAGGGCTTGCCTGCCGGCAAGATTCGGGATGTTAACATCAGTAGGATAATCTGCGGCGGTAATCTGATCGGCGGCTTCGCTCACAGCCGGGATTTGATCTACGTATCTTCACTGCTAAAGGAGTACTTCACTGAGGAAAAGATTATTGAGACGCTGGCGATATGTGAAGAAAGCGGCATAAACACCATTATTACAGGCTCTGGCTCTGGTGAGCTTCTCAAGAAGTATTGGAATGAGAGGGGCGGCCAGATACAGTGGATTGCGCAAATCGTTCCAACGACTGATGACCTCACGACAGACGCAAAGAAGGCTATTGACGGCGGGGCCGTCGGGGCATTTCTAATTGGCAATATTGGCGACGAGTGGGCCAGGGACGGCCGCGTCGATTTAATTGGAAAACTTGTCGGACTTATCAAGGACAACGGTGTGATTGCCGGCGTCGGCGGCCATAATCTCAGGACGCCCATGGCGTGTGAGAAGGCGGGGATCGAGGCTGATTTCTACATGAAGACTCTGCATCGCCCGGATTATTGGTCCGCTCGAAGACCTGACCAGCACAAGGATGTTATCGACAACTACAGCGTGGACAATTACTGGGACAAATACCCGGCGAAGACCGTCGAATTTATGAGGACGGTAAGAAAACCATGGATTGCTTACAAGGTTTTAGCTGCGGGGGCCATCCATCCGAAAGATGGCTTCAAATATGCTTTCGAGAACGGGGCCGACTTTCTTTGTGTGGGCATGTTTGATTTTCAGGTCAGAGAGGACGTAATTACTGCCAAGAATATATTGTCAACAAAGATGGCTCGAAAGCGCCGCTGGATGGCCTGAAAGGGGGGCGCTGGCTGGCAGTCAAAGTGTTCGAATCATCGGCAATTGTCCCGACGTCTGTTGGCGTTGATTGACCCCTGACGACTGGTCCAGACGATAAAGGAGGCCGTGAGGATTATTCCCACGGCCTCTTAATGAACTCCAGAACAGCTCACATCAACACAGCAGTAGCTCACGGATCGCTGGCTAAAAGCGAAATAACCAGCAGGTACGCCTTTTATGGGTTAGGCGTTACAAAAGGCACCGCAGCACTCCAGGGGCCTTCGCCGGCAGAGTTCTTGGCTTGAGCCCAGTAGTAATATTTGCAGCCTGGAGTCAAACCAGTTACTTCGACGCTAAAGACCTCCGGTGCAACCTTGTAGCCATACCACGCAGTAGTATCGTAATGCGGCTCTCCTGACTTGCGATACTGGAACCTGTACTCGCAAGCCCCTCCGCCGTCATCGCTGATTTGACCCTTGAGCTTAGCACTGCTTGGTCCTACATCGGTGGGGAACCGCCCGATGACAGTCGGAGGTGCCGCTGCGAGCGAACCGGCGGATATGACAAGGTTGACCGAAGTACCGCTAACCGCCGGTGTTCCTCCTGCCGGGCTCTGGCTGATAACGGCCCCTGCCGGCACAGTATCATTGTAGCTATTTGTAATCGTACCAACGACGAAGCCGGCGGATATTATTGCCGACTCTGCATCAGCCTGCAGCATACCAACCACATCAGGCACGGCCTGAGTCACTATACAGAATGTAGCGTCACTTAAATCAAGAGTGGTTGGGTTGCTCGCATCGCTTACTTGCACCAGACACTCGCACGAGCTTTCTGCCGGAATTAGCCATGGGTACGAGCCCCCATAGTGGCCTGTAAACAGCTCGGCGTTGGCTGCGGTATCAATGATGTTCCAGGACGTGCCATTGTCTGTGGAGTATTCAAGCAGGACATCGCTGATTGTTGGCTCGGCCCGCCAACTGATTGTATACGTGCTGCCGGCCAATAAGGTTTGGCCGCCGTTTGGCGCTATTAGTTGCAGCGAATCTAACAATGTGACAAAGCTCTTCGGTGCTGCCCACAGACTTTCTCCTTTAGAGTTCTTGGCTTGAGCCCAGAAGTAATATCTGGAGCCTGGGGTCAAACCGCTTACATCCTGAGAGAATGATTGACCGTTGATCTTGGTGTCGGAAGACCAGGGCGTCGCGATGCAGGACCCTGCTCCTTGCGTCCAGTACCAGAATCTATATTGACAGGGTTCTCCAAGATCGCTTACGATCTGGCCGTTCAAGGTAGCAGAGGTTTTGCCTATGTTGGTCGCAGGCAGAGTTATCACTTGTATGTCGGACCGGCCTTTCAGCCACGGACAGTAGTCTACATTGTCAGAGACCATATCTCCTAAGCCGTGGACATTTTTCATATCATTCACTGGTACGCCACACGGCGGCACCTGTGTGGTCCCAGCCGGGTCATAAGGGCCGCTGTCGTCCCCCCACCAGTTGTACTCGGCATCGACAATGTCGGTAACAACCGGAGTATCGACGTAAACGCCATAATTGGCATTGCCACTAATGATGTTCTGATGCAGCTCTACACGCTCGGTGTCAATCACATGGCGTTCAACATTGACCCCTGTGTCACCATTACCCGTGATGATGTTTTCGATAATCTTGATATCCTGCCCCTTGATGCTGATTCCATATCGAAGACAATCGCTTAGGACGTTGTGGGAGATTGCGACGAACGTTGTGTTGCCCCAGAATGAGACGGCATCTTTGTTGCCGGGGAAGGTATTGCCTGAGACAAGCAGGCTCGTCAGGTTGCTACCTGCGACACCCTTTCCATTCACGAAGCCCGTTGCGATATTATCAGTTACACTCGAGTTACTGGTCGAAGTTATGTAGATAGCTGATTCATCGCCGGCCGGGCTGCTGCCAAGCTCAATCACGTTGCCGGAAATCGTCACATTGCTTGCCGGATTTGGCTGAACGGTAACGCCGATCTTGTTGACCACCATGTAGTTTCGCTCGACAGCTAAGCCATTCGCTCCTTTGCACAGCACGCCATACTTTCCATCAATGATATTGTTACTGATGGCGATATTGTCGTCCCAGCACCGGATGACACACGTGTCGGCCACAGGATTCGTCGGATCGCCCATAAGAGTGAAGCCATCAATCGTAACGCCCGTCACCGCAGCGGGGATTTCGATTAGGACATCGGGGTTAGGTGTTGAAAGGCCGGCTTCGGTGATAATAGACTCGGCCGATACGTCCGTTCTTGCTCCTGCCACGGTTGGGTCGACGCCGGCTTGGGCACCAAGAAGAACCAGGGATTTGTTAATGTTCAAGCGTTCGTTATACATCCCGGCTAAAACATGTACGGTGCTGCCGCAGACGGCATCAATTGCATCTTGAATGCAATTGAACGCATCATATTCCCAGACCAGATTCGGGTCGTAGGCGTTTACATCATCCTGGCACGCCCAGTCATCATCGACCCAAACGTCAACAGGGCAGGGGGCGGCAGCGTATGAGACATCATCGATGCTGCTGTGGCTATCCGTCTCGCCCATGTCCATGTAGACAGTTGCAAAAGGGTCCTCGGCAATGATGCCGAAATATGATTCACCGCCACTTCCATGGCCCGGCACGGTATAGTCGCTGCCGCCTATGGTCAAGGTCACTCCATCTTCGATGTCTATCAAGTAGAGGCCAAAGGCCGATATGGCATAATCAAATGCCAAAGTCACTTCTGAGGACGTCCATCCTATATCGGTGTCGGCGGAAAGATACTTAGCGCCGCCGGCTGTTGTATTGTGATTGCCGTACCATGGCGAATCGAGCACTTTCAATGCAGCCGGAGTACTCGTTGCGGTGAAATCATCGAAAGTAATCAAGGTTTGTGCCCCACCGCCGGCCGTTCCGACCAGCGGCTCGTCTTCGAAGTCTTCGGTGGCGACCAGGCCGGCCGCCGCAAGAAAGCTCGCCTCATCACTGTAAGTGATGGTTACGCCGCCTGCAAAGTCCAACGAGATATCATCCATGCTGCTGTGGCTATCGGTCTCGCCCATGTCCATGTAGACGCTAGCAAAAGGGTCGTCGGCAATGATGCCGAAATATGATTCACCACCACTCGCATGGCCTGGCACGGTGTAGTCGCTGCCGCCAATGGTCAAGGTCACTCCATCTTCGATGTCGGTGAAGTAGAGGCCAAAAGCCGATACGGGATCATCAAATGCCAAAGTCACTTCTGAGGACGTCCATCCTATATCGGTGTCGGCGGAAAGATACTTAGCGCCGCCGGCCGTTGTATTGTGATTGCCGTACCATGGCGAATCGAGCACTTTCAATGCAGCCGGCGTGCTGGTTGCAGTAAAATAGTCGAACGTAATCGCAGTCTGCGCCCCACCGCCGGCCGTTCCGACCAGCGGCTCGTCCTCGAAGTCCTCGGTAAAGATCGGGGTGGCAGCCGTAAAAAAGCTTGCCTCATCGCTGTAAGTTGTTGTGGCGATTGCAGGCCAAGTTACGCCAAAGACCAATATAAGGGCCGCCACAGGTGCCAGCCGGTACGCCTTGGACGCAACCACCAAGTCGTGCGCTCTACTGAAGTCTTTCATCGTACTCCTCCTTCTTCGGTCAAACACAATCAAACGCTTGTACCTCTGGCCGCCGACGCAGCGAGGCTTCTCCTGGCCCGACATCCGAATGGTACTGCGACGCGCGCGAACCATCCCCCTATCAGCCAAAGACCTCTGAGCATTCCTCCGTGAAGACCTCTGAAAAGCGCCTCCGTGTGGCAAGGTCTTATAAATAACATGATAAGGTATTCAGGGAAGGCTTGTCAAGAAAAAACCGCGAAAAATGACAGGATTCGGTGGGATTTGCACTCGGCCCGACATAGACCGCTATGCAGCCAATTAGTCTTCGCACGGCACTTTGACTGAACCCTGCTCATTAGCATCGAACGCAAGGAACGCCGACAAACATATTTCGAGTCTTCCAAGAAAGCGTGGCTGGATGGCCTGAAGCGGGGGTAGCGGAGCTTGGCTTGCAGTCAAGATGTTCAAATCGTCGGCAATTATTCCGACGTCTCTGCGGAAGCCCTGTTGGCTGTGATTGAGCCCCGAAGACTGGTCCAGACGATAAAGGAGGCCGTGAGGATTATTCTCACGGCCTTTTACTAAGCTCCAGAACGGCTCACATCAATACGATAGTAGCTCATGGGTCGCTGGCTAAAAGCCAGATAGGCAGCGACTATTCGTTTTATGGCTCAGGCGTCACGAAAGGCACCGCAGCGCTCCAGGGACCCTCGCCAGGCTACCGCTTTAGCCCTGCTGCAGTCATAGCTGTTTGGGCGCAATTGCCGGAGTGTGTTAAAGCAACGGTCAAGGCTCTTGCCTGACTCCTACATGCACTGCTTGAGACATCTCGCCGCTACGACAAGCTGTTTCCCGCTCGTTGTCCGGTTGCTATTCGGGTCGCGGGCAGTCGCCGGGAAGGTCCGCATCCGTCTTTTTCCAGTTGGCAATCAGGATGCGCAAATCATTGGTAAAACAGCGATACTTATGGAAACTTTCTGGCTTGTGGTCAAAGTCGCAGGAGGGATTGAAGCTCGGGTCTGTGATCGGCTTCTTCCAATTCTTTATCAAGCAAGCAAGGTCGTTCGTGAATACCCTATATTTCTGGAAGCCTTGCGTTTCGCCATCGCAGTCACCGTCGCACTGATACTTATACCCACTACACCAGCAGTCGGGCTTTCCCAGAGCCACCCAGTCGCTGAATGTCGTGAAGTCGCTGGGGAAGCAGCACTCGAGCAGAAATGACCAAGTAGGCCCCTGTATATCGCCCTCTGGAGTATGAGCAATCACCTTCCAAGAGCAGAGATGGTGCTTGTTTTCGAGCGCAGGCAGCGCAAGTGTGGGTACACATGGGTCTGGTATGTTCTCAGCCACCTTTTGAAGCGGGTCACACGGACCACGAGCAAAATAAACATCGTAATTAGTCGCTGTCTCGACCGGCCAGCAGCTCAAGCTTAGAGTATCCCAATCGCACAAGCTAAGCGTTTGCCCATTAAGAGGCAGGGGGTCGTAGGGACAAAGCCCACGGGGATCGCTCGGCGGAATCAGCGAGAGAGACAATCCATATTCTCCTGTGAGTCCATATGGATAATCATTTGAGGCTACGATAGTGTAGATTCCCGTCATTTGCAGTTCGTAGCCCTCAATCGACGCTCTAGTGGAAGGCCACGGTTCATGGGAGGTTGCCCGAACACCATTCGGGTCGTAAAGTTGCAATCGTGGGTACAAGCCCCCGGAAATCCGAGCCATCTCTATTACAATGCGTTGCCCGGAGAGACCATAGAAGCAATAGGCATCCGTATCCCCTGCGGGAAAAATTTTGCCGGTTTTTGTCTCATCGGAGGCAATATCACCACCATCCGGGTCTTGCTGCGAGATTGTAGTACCAGGCGCTAACACCAAAGACAATCCATATTCTCCTGTGAGTCCGTATGGATGATCATTTGAGGCTACGATAGTATAGATCCCGGTCATTTGCAGTTGGTAGTTCTCCACCGAGGCCCTGGTGGAGGGCCACGATTCGTCGGAGGCTACCCGAAGAGCGTTCGGATCGTAGAGTTGTAATCGTGGGTACAAATGGCCGGAAATGCGGGGCATTTCGATCACGACACCCTGGCCAGCCTGACCGTAGAACGTAAAAGAATCCGTATCTGCTCCAGGAGATATGGTTCCGCTTTTTGTCTCCGCGGAAGCGATACAACCGCCATCCGGATCTTCTGAACTATCAAGCGAGGCTGTACCTTCGGCAGCCATACTTGGCAATGGATGAAGAAGATGGACTGCAAGAAACAGAGCAACAGCAAGAATCGACATGGTTGTTGACGCTTTCATTTTTCGGCCCTTTCAAAAGAGTCCCTATCCTTCACGGCGCGCACCGCCATTTTCTGGCAAAGCTTACAGAACTGAACAAATACGTCCGCATCTTGCCTCCTGACGTTCAGTGTACCAACGACAGCTGAAAAACGGCTTAATTATAGGACTCGTGCGACGAGAGCACAAGGAAAACCTGACACAAAAAATGGTGTTTCCTGGGCGAAGAATAAGTCTTTTCTTCATGCACCTTGATTCTCCCGATCCTGAGAACAGAAACCACACAGCTGGCATGACGATGCACTCCACTGCGCCAGTATGCGGCTGTTTCCCGTGAACACCGTTATAGCAATCCTTTGCTAAATATAGCGCGTGCTCAAGACAATATTTTGCGCACAAATATACTTCCGCTTCACAACAAGGTAGCCTCCAACTTCCTTAGCTACCGTTCGTGGGAGAGAGCTCCGCAAAACCTAAACGCCAGCTTGCTCACTGGCCCTCTAAGCCGCCAAATCTGTATGAAATATATCCGTTTCACAAAACCTGTCAATCGTGGTTTCTACGGGATTTTGCAGAAAAAACAAAAAAGCGAGATGCGCACAAAAGTCCTGTTGAACCGCGTTATTGGCTCAATAGTGAGGATTAGGTGAGTCTTGCATGAGGCTGCCCGCATTTCTTGGACGAAATATGCAGGGCGCAGATACTAGGCACAATTGGCATTGGAACGGTTTCTCGAGTGTTTTGACGATTAAACCGCGTGGTTTGGTGTGCAGTTTGGGTTACGTTACGGATTGTTCTTCGCGTGCCAATTCGCACCTGAGCTACTGCTGAGTTCCCGTGATATCCTCGGCCATCTTCTTAGCTATTTTCATCGCTTCGGCGCCAATCGAATCCGGTGTTGTGCAGAAGGGGACAACGTACTTGCCAATGACATTGCATTGACCGTAGTCATTAATTCTGTCAAACATTGTCTGGATGAGGTCGGCATTGTTCTCAATCGGCCCACCGCAGGTAACGAGCAGCGCCGTATTCTTACCTTCTAACAGCGATTTGTAATCTGCGGTGCCGTAACCTGTCGCCAAACAGAATGACCGGTCGATAAGAGCTTTCATCTGCGAGGGGAAACCCCAGCAGTAAAGCGGTGCAGCATATATCACTGCGTCCGAGCCGATCATCCGCTCAAATATTGACACTGCATCATCCTTCTGAACGCATCCGGGCTCGTCGGGCACCTTCTGACAGCTACAACAGCCCAGGCACCCTTTTATGTCGCAGGCCGCAACATTGACTCGCTCCACTTCGTGGTCTTGGCCGATAAGCTCTTCGAATAAGCCAAGTACTTTTGCCGTATTCCCATTCTTCTTGGGACTTCCCAAAACTGTCATAACTTTCATTAGTGCACCTTTTTAGTAATCAGTTGTCATGGCCTGCCCCGCGACCACCACAATCCTCGCAAAATATAAAGACAAAACTCGAGCGTAACCCCGAAAACCCTCGGCCCGCGAAATATTAACAACCCACACAGCCCTATCGGTCGCAGTCCGGCGTTATACAATTGTGGCTTTCGACTACCTCAGTCCGAACGCTCACATAGTACACATGATGCTGGCTAAACTTGGGGAGCGTATACGGCGTACCCTCGAGGCGGCGCCCAGAACTCAGCTTGACCGTCTCCGGAGGCCCATTTGTCGGCAGGCCGAGAATCGTCCTTGCCGCTCCACCAAGCCACGGGAGAAAAAGCCACGTTGTGCCATTGTGTGGTAACGCACGCACCATTCCACCTGTAACCTTCGTTGTTCAGGACAAAGACCAGGCCGGGCTTCTTGTCGTACCCAATACGCTGCATTATATATAGGTTGTCGTCTACCCACAGGACCTCAGTGCTGCCCCCTGCCAAAGTTTCGTGCACACGGACAAGGGCACTAATACCGTGCGGCGTGCCTTCTTTGCCGAGATCCCAGTTGTAGTAGTCTTTCCAGAAGACGCACGGATAACCTTCGTGGGTCAGAATGTAGCTATACGCAAGCAGCTTATCATGCACGATAGCTTTATCGCTGTCACGGCTGTCATGATTCTCAACGAACGTAACTGCACTGGTGGGCTGCTTCTTGAGCAAGGTGTCCCAGCTCAGCAGATTGCGAAAGCTGAACCCATAGCTGTCGCAAAGCGCCTTGAGCATATCGCGCAGCGGAAAGTCGAAAGCCTGAACCGGATTGTCGTTCCAGGCGTTGGTCTCGTTCACCCAGTTGTCAATGGTGCGTGCCCTGTCCCAGCACTCGCCAACACCGTAGGGCTTGAAATGTTCGCCGTCCCGCACATAACGGTATTCCTGGACGGCAGTGACAATCCATGTGCCGTAGCCCTTCACAAAGTCATACCGGAACCCGTCGAAACCCACTTGCTCGATGAGCCAGCGAGCAAGCTTAAGAATCTCACCAAAGACATACGGGTTGCGGTGGGAAAGGTCCGGCATCTCGCCGAATGTGCCCCGATCCCGAGTTTCATATTGGCAGGGGTGAAAACACTCCCAGTTGCGGCAGAATTTACCACTTTGGGGCTGAAAGAAAGTCCAGCGAGAGTCACCCGTAATCGGGTTGACCTCCTGGGCATCGGCGCCGCTGGCGTGGTTGATGACCATATCTGTCAGTACGGTGAAGCCATGCTGGTGGGCCGAGTCAATGAGCTCGACCAGCTCCTGTTTCGAGCCGAACCACGTCTTGACCGAACCCTTCTGATCCAGATCACCCAGGTCGTAATAGTCGTAAGGGTCATAGCCCATGCTTGGACCGCCAATATTAGCCGCTTTGTGCACCGGGGGAAGCCAGAGCGACGTAAAGCCCGCCTGCGAAAGTGACGGAACCTTCTCGCTCACAAAATTCCACCACGCATATTCCTTGTTGTCTACGCTGGGGCAATTCCAGTGAAACGCCTGCATCATAACACCCATGGCAACGCACCTTCCTTTCTTCTCTTGGCAGTAACGGTCGTATGAGATCTCATTTCAGCAGCTCGACCGCATACGGTCGTCGTCCCAACGGTGCAAACCTCGATAATTTGCCCTCATGGCACTGCCTGTTATCGATTCGATGGTCTTGCATGATTATCTTCAACTCTCAAAATACACGTTGTCGTTTTCAAGGGCCCTTCTTAAATCGGGGTATGCAAGCTCACGTGCTCCACGGTTCTTCGCTGCACAAAAAGCAGCTGCCGTGCCGGTAGCCTGGCCTTGTCCCATGCAGCTTACCGTATTCCTGGTGGACATGTGCGCTCTGCGGTCGGAGGTTATCAACATGCCGGCCGCCAGCAGGTTCTCGATGCCCGCAACGCATAGCGCCCGGTACGGGAACCCGTAAGTGCCGCCATCTTTGATTTGGTAGCGCGGCGCCGAGTCGTGAAAGCCATATACCATGACCTCATCGTCAAAATGTCGGCCCTCGATAACATCCTCATGCGATATGTCGTAATCACACTTAATCAGTCTGCCTCGCCTAATGTTAAGTCGTGGGCTTGTCCTGGCGATAAATGCCTTTTCACAGCCGGGGACATATTCTCGAAATAGCTGTATCGCTCTTGCCTGACGCCTTCTCAGTTCCAATTCCGCTTTGGCCACCTCATCTCTGTTCGTGGGACTCACGAACATTTTGAAGTTCAGCTTGATGAACATGAAATAGTTGTCATGAACGGTAGTCGTGACCATCGACATACCGATCCTGCCGGCCTCCTCTCTGAACCCGTCGGGAAGATTTACACTCCTGCCGTCCAATCGCACGATTTGCCCATCTTTTCCACTGCGCCGGCCTTCCGCCTGTTGAGTAATGGCTTCGTGCGAGTTGAGGAATTCGTAGTATTTGTCCATGCTCACGTTGGCAACGCCGATGCTGTTGCATACCGCGTAATCGTTCGGTTCGCTGTACTCGGCCCCCGCGTAAGCAGACAGATCCCCGTACGCAGTGCAATCGACGAACGATTTTGCGTAGAACGCCTCCCTTCCGGAGCGGCTTTCGGTTATGACACCCTTAATCCGCGAACCTTCCATAATGGCCCCTGTTAAGAGCGTATTGACGCACACAAAGACGCCCGCTTCATCGAGCATCTCGAAAGTGACGAGCTTGAACATCTCCGTGTCGATTGACGTGCACACCGAATCGTAATCGTATCCTTTGGACATCTCGGCATGGCCGGATGTGCCCCCGACCTTCCAGAGCCGGTCGATAATCTCCTGCGCAATGCCTCGCACGACCTGGCGCTTCTTTACCCCGAACGCCTTCCAGAGGTTATAGAAGCTGTGCAGCGCCGTACCGCCTTCCGTGGCCGTCCCGCCCGGATAGCCTTTCATCTCTATCAGGGCCGTCCTGGCCCCGTGCCGTGCTGCGGCCGTTGCCGCTACCACGCCCGCAGTGCCCGCACCCGCTACGACTACATCGAATTTCCTTACAGGCAATTTCTTCGCAGGTTCGGCGTAATAATTCGCGTCTTGATTCTGCATCCCTGCCGGATTGCCTTTTGCCAACCCGGCCCCAGCCCCAATTCCAAGCATCAGCACCCCTTTGGAGAAATCTCGCCGATTCATGCCTATCTCCTCATATAGTACAGTCCATGATTCCTGGTCCTATTGGACGATTTTTACTTTTACCTGCCCTAAAACGGCTAAATTGTTGCGTATCGACCCACTTTTGCCTGTAGCCTGATAAGCCAACACTGGATTTACTTCTCTGCAAGCCTCTCCGCAATGAAAAAAGCCGCCTTTGAAAAACTCGTCGCAAGATGTGATAGTCCCTTTCTTTTCCCCTAAGTTCCATCAAGTGTGTGTGACGATGAGCCGGCCATATACACCACTCGAGACGCTCTCAACTGGCATCTATCATCGCCCACCCTCTTTAGGAAATAATATGCTACGACAGACCTGCACATCCTACAACCCCAAAATGCAAGAAAAATCAATCCCTCATCTACCTCCGCCGACCACCATCATTACAATCCCATTTGATGCCGAGCGTTTTTCTCCCGAAATTTACTTGCGGCCCTACCGTCAATCCGTATAATGTAAAGCACCAGCGTCGAGTGACCAACAAAGATCAAGACCAGGACAGACGGGAGTCTCTGCGGCGACAGGCGCCCTTTTGAGAAAGAACGTACCGGACACCTGTAGCCCGGCTCCGTGACCGCTAGGACGTGCGAAGACGCAAAAGAAGGCCTAACCTGAACATGGACGAAACCGGAAGGACCAAATACGGTGACATAAAAACCCAAACGTCCCTATTAGAGCCAACAACAAGTTGACCGGGCCGGTAGTGAACGTAGTGAAATGCCTAAACGCGAGAAAAAACGCGGACGACAAACGATACCAACGCCTGCGGTGAAAAGATGCACTAGGTGCCATGAGATTAAAGAATTGACGGAGTTCTATGGTGACCGAAGCCGACCCGATGGGTTAGGTACTAAGTGCAAGAAGTGTGAATATGAGTGTCAGAACCTTCGTCGTCAAAGACTCCAAAGCAGAACGCCGGACAAGATGCCGCAGATCGAGTCGAAGAGATGCAGTAAATGCGGCCAGCTTAAACCGGCAGCTGATTTCTACTCCAGTAAAGGGAGTAGCGACGGATACTCCTGTCACTGCAGGCTTTGCGTTCAGAAGCAGAAACAGTCTTACTACAGAAGGCTTGCGGCGAGACGAAAAAGCGAAATGCCACGTATCGAGACCAAACGGTGCCCCAGGTGCGCTGAAGTAAAGCCTGTCTCAGAATTCTACAAAGGTGTTGGGAAGGTGGGCGGATATGCGACCCATTGCAAGGATTGTGCCAGTGTTGGTGCCGCCGAATATAGGAACAGGGTTGCTGACAGGGAATTTGAAGATATTCAAGCCACAGGAAAGAAAACATGCTGCATGTGCAACAGACGCTTGCCCGTAGAGCAATTCAATTATGCGCGGAGTAACCATGATGGACTTGCAAGCCATTGCCGTGACTGTGGCAAAGAGTATAAAAGGCAGCACTACGACGAGAATTACGGCGACTTTTATAATCGACAGGTTGAATATCGGCAAAGATATCCAGAGCGAATAAGAGCTTTTGCCGCTGTCTACGAAGCAACAAGCAAAGGCGAATTGATTCGACCTGATACGTGTTCCAAATGTGGCAATAGCGGCTACATCGTTGCCCACCATGATGATTACGAAAGCCCAATGGACGTTGTCTGGCTTTGTCTCAGATGTGACAGACAGCTTCACGCTGACCTCAAGCGTAAGGAGCGAGCTTCAGGGGCCAGCGAACGTCGCTAGGACCACTTTGTGCACCGCTGCATTTCCCTAGCCGTCAAAGGACCCGCTTCGTGAAGCCATTCTAACAGATCCTTCGATCACGCTTAATCGCGACTATGCTGAAGCCAGCTGGCGTATCGAATATTAGCCATCGATTATCACATTCACAATCGGTTATTTCTCTGTCTTCTCGCCGGCCCCCCTAAGCATCCGTTCTCTGCGGCCCCAATAATCCGAGCGGCCTTTGGCCGCATTGCCATTTTGGATTTTGCATTGTCATCTTGATTTCTGCATTTTGATTTTTACTTTGCCTCCGTGCCCTCCCCGTCCCCGCGTGTTACTCGCCATGCTTGCCCCTTAGGGGCGAGTAGCGGGGATCTGTGGCGCATTTTTCCATTATTCATTAGATTTATGTTGAAAAACAGGCAATTTTTGGTATAATACAAAGAGTAGTGGGCGGTAAATCTCGCCCGAGCTTGCCCCTACCCGATTGGGGGGCTCGCCCCTTACGAGGGCGGCAAGAACGCGGTCCGTAAGGACTCCCTAGGAGAGAACCGCACGTCTTAGTATCAGCAGATACACGCAAAAAACCATTGTCCGTCAAGCCACAAGAGGTTTTGAACATTTGAATTTGGGTAATTTGGATTTGTTTAGGATTTCGAGCTTAGGATTTAGGATTTCGGCGGCTGAACAGGGCCGCCGCTTTACAATTGTCGAGAATCCTCTATAAATCGGCCCTGTTTATGCAAAACAAACCCAATTTGCCAAGTGCCAAAATGAACGCAAACTATTTACTCATAAAACCTTATGCAAATCAGCTCCTCCGGAGTATTCCGGAGAATAAATCCAATTTCAAAATGGGCAAAATGAACATAAACTCCGCTGTGAAAAGGAATTATCCAGATGAGCGCCTCCGGAGACTTCCGGAGAATAAATCCAATTTTCGGGATGCCCAAAAATGAGCGTAAAGTTCCTAATGGCAAGGTCTCCGGATCGGTCTTCTGAGTCTTTGCACGCCGCGTGTAGCGGCGAGAAATGGTGTTGCTGGCGATTTTTGTCGCCCAAATGCTTTGCAACGGCGGCCCGGCTTGAGTATGATGGGGCCCAGATTGACTACGATTTTCTCTGTCTATGTTGGTTCGACCAATACATGGTTTGACGGAGGCTGTTTATGGATGTGAAGGTTAGCTTTACTGTGAATGGGGCGGACAGGACCGTTATTACTCCTCCGGAGCGTTCTCTTCTCGATGTTCTACGGGAGGACCTGGGTCTGACCGGGGCCAAATACGGTTGCGGCGAGGGCCGGTGTGGAGCGTGTTCTGTCCTAATGGATGGCAAGCGTGTCTTATCCTGTGTCACGCCGGCCGCTCAGGCTGATAAGAAGGCTATCACTACGATAGAGGGACTGGCCACGGGCGACTCACTGCATCCTGTTCAGGAAGCGTTCCTTGCAGAGGGAGCGATGCAATGTGGCTATTGCACGCCGGGGATGATTCTGACGGCGGTGGCGCTGCTTCAAGAGAATCCTAATCCTACTGACGACGAGATTACTATAGCGATGAACGTCAACATGTGCCGTTGCAACGGATATACGAAAATCCTGAATGCCGTGCGTCGCGCGGCAGAGAAGATGCAAAGGTAAACCTTATGATCAGAGAGATCTTAGGCCAAGCGAACGAACCGCAACGACCTGAGCTGTCCGATGAGCCGGGAGGCGACCTCGAGCTGAGCCGACGTTCCTTTGTACAATTACTCGGCGCGGGTCTTCTAATCACGGTGACTGGCGGTGTGTCCCTTGGTCAGCGAGGCGGTCGTAGTCGGCAGTCCACAACCGTAGCGGCGCGGCTCCACATCAACAAAGATGGCACAATTACAGTCATGACCGGTAAAGTTGAGGAAGGCCAGGGCTCACGAGCACAGCTAACGCAGGCAGCGGCAGAAGAGTTGCGGGTTTCCGTTGAGCAAATTCGGCTCGTAATGGCTGATACGGCTCTTGTCCCTGATGACGGTATAACTGCCGGCAGTCGAACCACGCCTTCCACCGTCCCCGCGGTCCGCCGGGGTGCTGCAACCGCCCGCGAGCTGCTGACGCGTCTTGCGGCCGAGCAGTGGGGCGTAGACAGCGGTGCCTTAGAGGTGCAAGATGGTGCTATAACCCATCGAGGAACGAAACGGACTATCACCTATGTGGATCTGGCCAAATCAAAGGATGTTGCCGGAGCTTTCGCACAAGCCGTCCCCTCCGATGTAACCGTTACACCGGTCGACAAATGGAAAGTGCTTGGCACCCCCGTTGCCAGGCCCAACTGGCGGGACCTCGTCACCGGAGCGCACCGTTATCCTTCGGATATCGTGCGTCCAAATATGCTCTATGGCAAAATCCTGCGTCCTCCCTCCTATGGAGCTACGCTTGAATCGATCGATCTTTCCAAAGCCCAGGCCATGAAGGATGTTATCGTCGTCCGTGACGGTCAGTTCGTGGGATGTGCCGCACCATCATCGTTTCGTGCAGCCCAGGCACTGGAGGCTATTGCCAAGACTGCATCTTGGAAAACGGTTCCGCATCCGTCGAGCAAGGACTTGTTTGCGCATCTCAAGAAGAATGCTCGGACAGGGGGAAGATCACGCCCCAGAACTACCGGCTCCATTGACAAGGGGCTTGCCGAAGCAAGTAAGGTCCTGAGCGAAACATACGAAGTGGCTTATATTCAGCACACTCCGATGGAGCCACGGGCAGCAACGGCGGAATGGAACGATGGCAAATTGACCGTCTGGACGAGCATAGATTGGCCCCAGAGAGCGCAGAGGGACCTGGCCCGGACCTTCCAGATTCCGATCGAGCAGGTTCGCGCTATTGTGCCCGATATGGGCAGTGGATTCGGTGGCAAGCATAGTGGCGAAGCAGCAGAAGAGGCAGCGCGATTAGCCAAGGCCACTGGGCGCCCGGTGGCCGTGCACTGGACCCGGGCTGAGGAGTTCACCTGGGCCTATTTCCGGCCGGCGGCAGTAATCGAGTGCAAGGGCGGCCTGGACGACAAAGGCTCGTTAATTGCCTGGGACTTTACCAACATAAACGCCGGTGGCGCAGCAATCGATACACCCTACAATATAGCCAATACCAGGATTCTATCGGCGAGTTCTGATTCTCCTTTACGCCAGGGTCCGTACCGGTGCCTCGCTGCAACGGCTAACAACTTTGCGCGAGAGTCGTTTATGGATGAGCTTGCCGCCGCAGCAGGGGCCGATCCGCTTGCCTTCAGACTTGCCCATCTTGAAAACCCGCGCATACGAACCGTCCTTGAGGCCGCTGCTAAGCACTTCGATTGGCCGGCACGGAGAAAAAAGATCACTGCTGATATAGGCGTGGGGCTGGCCTGCGGAACGGAAAAGAATTCTTGTGTCGCTGCATGTGTCGAGGTTGGTATTGATCGCAAACGTGGCAAGATAAAGGTACATCAGGTGTGTGAAGCCTTTGAGTGCGGCCCGATCCAGAATCCCGCTAACCTGCTCTCTCAGGTACAAGGGTGTATCGTTATGGGTCTGGGTGGTGCACTGAGTGAAGAAATACAATTCGCAGACGGCAGGATACTGAACGCCAGCTTCGCCGGGTATCAGGTGCCACGCTTCAAGGACGTTCCCAAGATCGACGTCCACCTGATCAACAAGACTGACATCCCCTCTGCCGGAGGGGGTGAGACTCCAATTATTGCGATTGCCCCGGCCATCGCTAATGCCGTCTTTGCCGCTACGGGCGTGCGTCTGCGTTCCATGCCCATGCGCGGAGACCGGCTCAAGCAGGCCTGAGATGCCTTATACAAATTGCACTAAATTACGGCGCCTTTGATGTATTGTCGGGGGCAATTCATGATGCTCCGAAGTCAACAACTACTGAATCCGCATGCTGGCTCAAGTATGTGGTGCGCAAAGACTAATCATAATTCGTGTTATTTCATCTTACGGATACGCACCTCAATTTTCTTCGAATCCTTCAGGAGGTTGACCAGCGCATTCGGGTCCGTTTGGCCGTAGTGATATGGGTACAGGATCTTGGGCTCAAATGCCTTAGCCGCATCGGCTACCATCTCAGGTGTCATAGTGTAAGGCAGATTCATAGGCAGAAATGCGACGTCAATCTTCTTGAGCTTTTTCATCTCCGGTATGTTCTCTGTATCGCCTGCCACATATACTCGTGTTTTGCCGAAGGTCACTACGTAACCGTTGCCGTTGCCTTTAGGATGGAAGGGTTCTCCGCTGGATCGTTTGTGCGCGATATTATAGGCGGGGACGGCCTCTATGTTGAGTCCCTGAACAGTCTGTACATCACCGTTCTTCATGATGGTACCGCCTTGAACCTTCTCAGCGCATGCCTTGGCCAAGACTACCTTGGTTTGCTCGCGTCTGAGGATTCCTATGGCCTTAGTGTCCAGGTGATCACCATGCTCGTGGGTGACCAGAATAAGATCGGCCTTGGGCATCTTGGAATAATCGGCCAGCCTGCTCCACGGATCAACGTGAACGACCTTGCCGCCATAGGCAAACATCAAGGTTCCATGTCCGATGAAGGTAATCTTTAGGTCACCGGTCTTTGTCTTGATGACATCTTCTTGAAATTTCCTTTCTTCTTTGCCTGATGCCTTTCCATCCTCCATCGAGCGGCCTTTTATGGTGCCAATGGAAGTGAGCACCAATACGATTGCTACTGCACAAAACGCTGTTTTCAACTTGATCATTGTTGTCCCTTTCCATATTTGACAGAAACATCGGTAGCAATCCGTGCTTCTGCGCCATTACTGCTCGGCGATACAATAGAGGTGCTGTTTACCCTTCAAATACAACTCATCACCGACAATAGCAGGAGAGGCATCAAACCTGTCACCAAGAGTATTAGTGGCCAAAACTTCAAATTTCTCCGAACTCTTTATGACCTGACTTACGGCATCTCTGCCCACAAAATAGACTCGATCAGCTGCTCCCACAGGTGATGCATAAATTTCCCCCATAGCCTGAAGTGGTTGTTTCACAAAGTTGGGTTTGCCGGTTTGGGCCTGATAGCATGAGACGATTGCCTTATTGACGGAACAAACGTATATCTTGTCGCGGTAAAGCAGAGGTGAGGGGACATAGGGAGTCGCTTCCTTGATTTCCCACTTAACGGCATCCGAGCCGGTAAGGTCACCGGTTCGGCCAAGCTCAATGACCTGCAGGGCGCTGCCGCGGAAGCCGCTCGCGCAGAAAACCTTTCCAAACCCGATGACCGGCGAAGGAATCACATTCCGTGTCTGGCCCCCACATTCCCAGATCACATCTCCTGTGCTTGCATGGTAGCTGCGGATACGATTGGTGGCGCTCACTATTACTTGGAGCTTGCCGCCTACTTCAACAGCGACGGGAGTAGCCCAGGAAGTTCCCTCATCGCGAGCTTGTTGCCAGATAGTCTTACCTGTTTCTTTGTTGAGCGCGTAGATCGCAGAGTCACCTTCATGGTCCATCACAACAATAAGTGCATTGCCCACCAGCGCAGGGGAACTTCCTTCGCCGAAACTCCTAACTATGCTCATCTTTCCCAGGTCTCTGCTCCATTTATGGTTTCCGTCCATGTCATAGCAATGCACGCCGCGCGAGCCAAAACTCGCCCAGACGTGTTTGCCGTCTGTCACTGGTGAATAGGAAGCAAGGCTTCCGTTCGGCTGATGTCCCTCATGCGGCTGCTCCTCTCGGACGGTTTTCTGCCAGAGAATGCTGCCGTTTTTGCGAACCATGCAGACGAGATTAAACTCATGTACGCCTGACGGCGTCTGGCTCATTCCGCCGCCCTGTGATGGGGCCTGTTGCTGCTGTCCTTGGGGCTCGACGGCAGCCTGCTTTTCCGTTGGCTTGGCTACAAGGAAAAAAATCTTGTCCTCCCAGATAATCGGGGACGATGAGCCCTGCCCGGGAAGTCTGACCTTCCACTTGATATTCTTGGTCTCACTCCAGGCCACGGGCGGATTGCCTTTGAGTGCAGCGCCAGTGGCTTCAGGTCCCCGCCATATCGGCCAGTAATCGTTGCCTGAAGCACTACAAGCCCACTCTGGGCGGAAGGCCAGCATAAGGAAAATACAAAGTAACCAAGCTGCTAATCTGTTCACTTAAGTCTCCTTTCCATTTGTTTTTCAATAGTCTATCGCACTATGCTTCCATACCAAGGGCCAACCAATGTTAGGCATAAGACGTCTGAACTTCAAAGAATATTTCATACGAATTGCAGCTAAGAATTGCCGATGGGATCGCACACGATACTGCTCGAGGGGCTTGGATTCCTGCTCCCCGCTTTCGCGAAGGGACAAGTTTCACAGGAATGACGGACTCAGGCAATCAATAAATGGAATTGGCATCACTTCTTCACGGGCAGAGAAGCAACCGATAATTGCGAAAAGTGGATTGGGGGCTCTTAGCCTGCACTTAGGATTGTGTTCCTTGGTCGATCTGGCAAGTCACGTCAAATTTCGCCAAACCTGCGGAAATGTTCCTGTCCGCCCAATGGCTTCGGCATGAATATGGCCGGGGCCGGCAATCCGACACCGAGTTGCAACAAACCGCTATGCCGGCGCGTCGTTAATTATTGTCTTGACTCTGGACGCCAGGGTCGAGTATGCAGCGCTGCGAATCTTCGCGCGTCGGAGCCGCCGCGTGTCTCGACCAGAACAGCCTAACTCCTGATTTTGCGCAATCTCCT